>JACKZZ010006051.1_pt1 | contig 11465 bp, 2 predicted proteins | sample 8027871 | NCBI WGS metagenome assembly JACKZZ01 (sample SAMN15724774, study PRJNA655200) | protist metagenome | isolation source: fluorescence activated cell sorting (FACS) single amplified genomes of... | place: USA: West Boothbay Harbor, Gulf of Maine | collected 2000-07-19
ATCACGCATATTATGTGAGGCTTCGCCAGCAACATCATCGATACCAACACTTGACTGCGAATCTTGGTTTGTAATTAAGTCATGCCATCCAGTTACAGATTGTTCCCATTGCTTCCAAGCTAAAAGTGGTAAGAGCTGTAGTACTCTGAGAGAGAAGCCTGTGCATACATAGATCTTATCTCTGGCTTTTGCAGACCCTCGTAAGTCCCACAGTAGCGATCTCAAACGTCGAAGGTTCCACCCGAGCGAATTATAATTGGATCTTTTATGATAATTATTGCGCTTTTCCTTACTCTCTCTTAGTCTAATACTATTACTGCTACTACTACTATCAAATTCACTTTTTAATGTATTCAAATATTCACTCAGATCATGTGACTGGCCTGAGACTATATCAATAGGAGGCGAAAAATAATCTTCTATGTTAAAATCCAATTTTACCAACTGCAAATTGAATGCATCCTGAAATAATGTAGATAGCTTTGGTAAAGAGCTTTCCAATAGTGGTAGCGGAAGAACAAGTATAACGACTCCATTACCATTCAACAGTGACAGATGTCTCATCGCAATAATCTCAAATAGAAACCATGTTTTTCCGCCACCCATGGGTACTTGAATAAAGCGCGATTGCGTTGCAGGAGTGCGTTCAATTATGAGGTGAGGGTCATCCCCTTTAATTTTTTCATTACTTAGGAACAGCCGTCCGTCACTACCGTTAGTGGATTTTAGCAAGACACCAGATTCAGCTGACCTTTCCGGGACCGAAGGATTTGGCAAGACTTTATATAGTCTGTATTTTTTATTTTGCGTGTTCTCTTTAACAGACTCATATTGAGAGAAAATTCTGACCTCTGAGTTATATCCGAACTTCTTCAAACTCAGCACGATTCTGAATGTCTTGACTGGAATCTCTCAATACAAGTGTAGCACAGACTAATACACCCGGCTGATGTGTGCGCGCTCTTTGCCCTGCTATTATTTCGAATAACAACGTCGATGTCCAATTCATCGAAGAAGCAATCACATCATTTTTATTCTTTTCAGTTACATTAGCGAGTTTTCCATCTTTTTTTAACGAAGATTCTATATCTTCATCACATAGTACTTCACGACCTTCGGTGATAGCGCTAGATTCAGCGGATAGTAATCCTTGCTCTTCTCTCAGGCGTAGAAGCCAGAGTAGGGCAGCCCTCCGCGTATTTTTACATTTGATACAATTGCCTGAAATGAATGTCTTCATAACTATATCATATACCGTATTTAGATCTGCTTTAGAATGAAGTGAAACAGAGATATGATTCTCATTTTGATCAGAACTCGCCGGCCCAGCTCCAACTGTCTGTGAAGAATCTTTCCCAGAGTCAGATTCGGTAGGCTTAGCTGAATCTGATTCCAAATACCATTGCTTCAAAATATCTAGCCTCAACTCTTCAAGTGTAGGCTTAGCCCCAGATTCAGAACTCGGTCCCTTGATATCACCACCCATTTTTCTTAAAATCATGTCATCGGTTGGCTCATCAAGAAAATAACTCCCTCGAATTGAAAACACCTCGCTCGGCAATATTGTCTTATCTTTTCCAAGTAGTCTTAGATCATTTGTTCTACTGTATCTATTATCTTTATCAGTTGCTGATAAATTCGCAACTTCCAAGAGGCTTCGCCAAAATTTATTCAAGTTAGCAAAAAAGGATTTTGGCTGCTCTTCTAGATCGCAAAAAGGATCTATTTTCTTCACCTCCACAACACTATCTCTTGGCTCTTGATATGTCTCATAATATCTGCCTCCTGAAAACTGAGATTGTTTTCTGTAATTGTCTTGACCAATTGGATCGAAAACCCGAACCATAATTTTGGAAATATCGTATCCTAGTAAATGGTCGTCTGGTATGAACAAATCGATATATTGCTCATCTTGGTCCTCTGTTCTACCAAGATATTTGTAACGCTTGTGTCCAATATTTTTTGCACCAGAGTTATCTTCGTGATATGTTTGATGGAATAGCGAGCATACTCTGATGTTATTGAATCTTGTAACTTTTGCCAGACCTCTATACCATTTTTTAGCACCAAGATCGTCACCGACTGTGATTGATCGATAAAACACATCATCAGAATGAATCAGTGATTTTGTTCTTTCAGCTTGAGATCGTTTTTTTGCATATTTGTTCATTGATGAGCTCTTAAAATGATGAAATTCAAATATGTTGTCGTAATCCGGTATTGGCTTGTATTCTCCTATCTGTTGTAAATGAGTGTCTTTTAAACCAACAATATCGAGATTGCCGTCTAAAATATCATTGAATAATTCGAATGGGTCACGAGGTTGATTCGTGAGCTCAATTTGGTCGCACCATTGTATTAAAGTAAAATCTAGAGTACGCCTTTGTAGAAGTGGAGAAGTATTGTATGAGGGTTTATACCATTCATTATATTGCTCTCGGTTTCCGTCAGGTATGGTCTTTTCGATTCTTTTATACTCATCACCCGGAGGCCATTTCTCCTTCACGAAAATGCTGTGTCCAAAAACTTCATTATTTAAACGAGGCCCAGTATAATCGAAGATATTTTTATTTATATTTAGCATCTCATCATCACCTGCCTTATTGCTGAACAAAATTTTCTTTGCAATCATTTTATTATGTATGTAATGTCGAATAATCATCCGTTGTTTGATATTAAATTCCGCATATTTTTTTATTCCAGCTGTGTTTCTAAAAGATTGTCCCGTTGTCGGCCAACCTGATATGGTTTCAGACAGACAGTTCGAAGTATGATATATAAATTCAAGAGGACTTGCAAAAAAGTCATCTATATCAATAGACGATTTTACGTCGTTTTCAATCAAAAGCTCTAGTCTAGACAAAAATACATGACAATAATATCTGTGAGTCTGTAATATGGTCTCAGAATTAGGCGCTATTACGTTTTCAAATACTCTTAACAATTTACCTATTAAAACAAGTATTGACGACTGTTCCTCTTCCGTTACTTTGAGATAGGTAGTGGGACTCTGACCCGTACTATTTAAGATCCAATCAACAATTATTAGCTCTTCTGATGATGGAAGACGATTGACCCAGTTCAGTTTTTTGATAGCTGAGAGTGCTACACCTGATCCTGAGCGCAGTGTAGTATGCAAAGAAAGATAAATTGAATAAAGCTGGCATAAATTGGATTGCTTATCATCAGAGTCATCGTTATTCCCTTCGTGTGTTTTGACAGGCACAAGAAAGGGAAGCTCATTATGCAACGAGATCACAACCTTGAAAAAACATACTAATCCTGTTAAAACCTTTTTAGAATCTGTGGAGATACTGGATGTAAAATTTGTTTTATCTTCATCATTAAAAGTGTATTGATTCCATATCTCAGTGTGGACGGATGGTACTTTTTCTTGTGCGATAACAGTTGTTTCCATCCCACTAATATCACCGATCTCTCTAGTAAGTGGAAATTCGCTCAGTTTATAATCATCAGGACTGGATGTGCCCTTTTTTATAAGATAAGACATATGATGCCGCTTCTCAGATTGTAGTTTGGATTCTACATATCTTAAGTCAAAAATACCATCAACTGTTTGAAGTCCAACTTTTGGTATCGAGCGTACTCTAATCAATATATATGTCTCCTTGATATGAGATTCTGATTCATTAGGCTTCTTTTGTAATCTGATATAGCCCAAATTTTTCAGACCTGCTAGTGCATTCCAAATTCTAAGGTAGGATTCATCATCATCTTGACCCTTTGGAATCACATCAGAACCGCCAGCATCTGGTTGTGTCTTTGGCTGGGGAAAAATCACAGTCATACTCACATGGATATCGCGATGGACTATACCCTAACTTAAGCGCGAGCTCTGGAGCAGATTCTAGCCATATGACCATAAAGTGATTTCCTGTACTCAGATGTGACTGCACCTCGTTCAGGCTACTAAAAACATCTCTCACGCGCAAAGCGCGCTCAATATCTGAGCTACTTATCAAAGTGCCCTACTCAGCTATATATTGACTGACTCTGAGTAGAGTGGAATATTAGCATGTACTGCTCGACCAAACAAAACGCAATTCTGATCCAGACGCACACCTAGAACACAGAGCGTAGGTATACAACATAATTTCAGAATTTGACATATCGACTCGAAAAAATCCGCTGGCTGAGACTACTGGATTCAACAAGCCAAGTAACTGGCGGGTTCGACCTACTGGGTTCCCGGGTCGCATTTAGAGCGAAACCCCCAAAAAAACGCCTTTCAAATGACAGACTCATCCTAGTGAATATGCCGGCCAACTTCAGAGCCAACCCTCAGATCTCACACAGATCGGACCTGCTCAATGAATCTGGCTGGCTGAACCCACTAGATTTCATCAGCTATTGAAGCATTTTTCTCTTCGAAGACGGCTGGCTCAGCCGGCATCTGGCACCGGGATACCGTCTATTCTAGTAAGTACTAGAATAGAATATTCTACGCCTGGAGCATGCTCTTCAAACGCAATCAAACATCAGAAGGTATAGGACATACTAGAATAGAAACTAACGTCTAAACTCGCCACAAAACGACATCATACCCGTCTAAAACAGAGCGCACCTCAGGCTCCAGCGACATACGTGCGCTTGAGCACTGAGACAACACCGACCAGAATGCTGTAAGGCAAATCCGACAATCTCTTACAAGTGTCTAGTTAATGGACTATATTTAGCATAGTGGAGCGCTTTAGCACTTACGCCGATTGACGCCAAATCAGCTGTACTTTGAGCTTGGAAACACTGAGATGTTGCAGGTACAGACGGTCTTCTGGGGGTGTGGGCAGTTGGCTGCTGGGGTGACTTGGCTGGAGGTGGGGCTGAGTGGCTTGTAAGCTTCGTTGGGAACGAAAGGTATCTCATGGGTCTCTGTGGGCATGGACTTCGTCCATGACTGCTCTGTCCTGCGACTTTACTTTGGGGTCCCTCTCGTTGCTAACGTGGTCTCGGGTATAGGTGTATTACCGTCTCTCCTAAGTGTACGTAAGCTGGGCTTTGTTGAGTCCAACGGTGCTCATCTGAGCGATGATCATGCTCAGTGCTGTCTAACGTAATACAGTCTAGTAGGACAGGTAGGGTTGAAATTGAATCTAGTCTGCTGTGTTTGTTTATCTTGCTCATGATACAGCTGATTTGGCCTCAGGGTTCTCTGAGTGCGTTTTCTAGCACTTTTCAGCAGAGCAAATTACTACGAATACAGTCTTCGATTTAGTTTGTAAGAAGACAACAAGATAAAGTCACCTGAACTCCACCATAGCATCGGCGTAGACTACAAGCACAACACCTTAGATTATGATCTCTAAGTCAAGCAACCCATCTTCGAGAAAAGCTTGGGAGATCACACCCAAGACAGAGTCCAACCGGTCTCGTAGAGAACCAAAAAATCAATAAATCGGAAAAAGTCAAAATCCTAAGATCTGAGCTCTCACAGACAAACCAGATATTATAACTTACTTTCTTTGGAAAGAACTTGTCTAAACCATCTTGGTCTCTTACTATTGCCCACTTATTCACTTGGCGTTCAGATTCTTCACTATATTTTAGTTTGAATTCCACTATGAACACCCTTTCGGGGCTTGCTGTTGGGGTATCGCCTGCAGTTGTTTGTAGCATTTCACTTAAGATCACAAGTGCGTCTACTTTTATAGGCGTTGTTAATTTACGCATTTTGTATGCATTTGCTCTGTCCACCGAATTCAGCGCAGTTACAGCTGAAGGCGCATTATCCAGTTGCTCTATTTCAATCTGATTCTTAGGCTCAGTGGACTCATTCGCTAGCATCAGTGCAAGATCATCCAACTCTTCTTTTTCTATTGTGGCTAATTCACTAGTAGTGTCCCTTGTTATGGATTCAATCGGTACAGGTTCATACTTCACCTGGGATGAGTTTGGGCCCATCATGATTAAGAAAAATTATTAATCTGTGGCATCTAGTAACTTCTAGAAGCTGCAGCAGAAGAGATGATAGATCACAGCTAGTCTCTTTGAAAAGGACCTCATTTTCAATCAACATTTTCAAAAAAATACTCAAAAATAGAACAGACACAGCTACATTCCTTGATTTTAAAGGTCAATGAGGAGTGGCACATGTCCGCCTCATATTTTTTAAAATCTAGACTCATTATATTGCTGATTTCTATAAGATGATCGGGGAGATTAGTAAAGCACAGCTATATGCTCAAAAATCACTTAGAGATAGGTAATACAAAGCTATATTCCTTGATCTTAAAGGTCTCCGAGTGCTGGTACGTACCCGTCTCTTATTTAAACGCTCTCTCTCCGCAAGACCTCTCATAAAATATTCCCAGAATACACAAATAAACTATCTATAGATCTCAGAAGTAACCACACAAACACCTCCCTCCCAAACATAAGCGGAAATTTGACTCACAACTCTGACAGTGGTGAAAAATCACAACATCACAGGCAAAGCGATACTCTGGGCTTATCATCATATTCTCTTGATAGTGTCACATCAAATTTCCCCAGTAGAGGGTGATGCCATTGCAGATGAAAATTCGCGCCAGAAGGTAGCTCGGATTCCACCTTCTCCAGAACAAGTGTTAAGTTTTTAGATAGTACGTCTACAAGTCGTAGCGGTAACTCAACTATTTTTACGGACAAATCGGCAGCATGAATGTTACCGGAGTTCGAAGGACCCCAGAACAACATAGCAGAGTAATAATCATTATCTTTGTCTGTTCCTTCATCTAACTCTGAGCCGGTGTAGGATTGGAGGGCCAGATTATTTGCTAATCTATCAAAAAAGTTGTGTTTCTGATCCTCCTCCAAATATAATTTTGCAACTGCCGGTAATACAAGACAGAGTTTTTGACCAAGATATCCAGGCAACTGTGGTGGACTCCTCCATCTTTGAACACATGCATCATGTTTGTCGGGCAGTTTTGATACTTTCCATAGGAGCCTCAATCCTCCATCCGGCTTATCCCGTGCTAACACAACTCTCTGGGTCTCAGTGACAGTTTGTGGTGCACCTTCAAATTTAAAATTATCTGTACTCGAAAATTTACCACTATCACTATCCTCTATCAAAATCCAACATTTTCCCTGTTCAGAATTGTCAGAGAACGACTGATAGAGATTGAATAAATCTTTATTAAGAGAGCTATAAAGACCCGGATCAATTACCAAAGATGATAGGGATGTCAGTCTGCGGGATCTGCTATTGATGGAGGTCGTTACAGCAGCGCTCCCCTCACTACTGCGGTTAGAAAATTGTATCTGAGAAAAATCTGGAATACTGCGAATATGTAGAGAATATTTGCCCGCTGCCTCTAGAGAGCGTTTGTCTTCAGATATATTATAGTCTTCGTGCAGCGTATGTACATTGTCTTTTGCACCGGAACAGTCGATAGGATAAGTAGGTATTCTCAATAATATTTCTTCTACTAGAGTCTTATCATCAAAAGTAACTATACCTTCATTTGATACTAGCTCTAATTCGGGATTCGCTACATCCTTTATATTACCTAACGCTACCATTCCTACACCATGTTCCAAAGTGAAAAAAGCAAAATTGTATTCCTGCGTATCAGGGCTGTAAGTCAGATGTGCCTGGACAGCAGTGTAGTAATCCGATTTATACCAAGATGATGGATTCCTCTGAATCGCGATAGCAGTTAAAATTTTCAGTACTTTCTTAAGATTCCAAATACGATCATCAAATTTACTATCAAAATTTGACTCTGAGGCATCATAGACTGACCCTATTTTTTCCAGAATCGCCTTTGTATATCTAAACTCGATTAAAATTCTCGAAGGGACATGGCTCTTCCAGGCCTTATTTGTTTCCTTATAGTCAGCCTCATTTGTAGAAGAGTTTAGCGGTGGCAGATTTGATTTATCATCTGCTAACTTTAAAACTGACTCATCAAGGTTGAAAATTTTAACTTGATAGAATGAGCTCTCCAAGTTCGTATTTTCATCTATACTGAAAGTCAGCTTATTATTTGTCTCATCGTTTGACTTTTTAAAGGGATCGCAGCGCCACCCCAAAGACAGAATACTTCTACCTACCTTTATAGTACATGGATATCGATACTCAATATCTTGAATAGACTCCCCATCTCTCATGATCAAGTACTCGTTATACGAAGTTCTAGACTGTATGTGGACTATTTTGTTTACCACACATTCGTTGTTGACGGAAATTTCAAAACCGTAAAATTGAGACACATGAACTTTACGTGAAAAATTATAAACGGCTTTTCGTTTATAGAAAAAATCATCTAAATACCTACGGCTGTGAAAAGATATCCGACAGGACAAACAATTTGTAAGCAGAATACTTGTTCTAACTTGCCCTTTGTTTTTAGGCGCTGGCTCATTGTCTTCATATATCAGTCCATGATCAGCTTCTGACTCCAAACCCAATGTCTTGGTGCTAGACTCCGACTCATCACCACTGATGAATTCTTGAAGCTTAAGAGTGCATATTTTATCACTGTCTAGCCTTTTTAATTTAAGTATTGGATAAAATTCAAATGTCTTTTTACTGTTCATGCCATTCGCTACCGGATTACCCAAAATTTTGTATGCCTGACTTAGCCAGTCGGTCACTACCCTTGATCTTAGCTTTTTGATGAGAGTAGAAGTTCCGTGCCACAGACGAGTCTCAAGAATAGATCTTCTAGATAATTTACTATAGAGTGCTTTGGGATGTGAGAGTTTCCCGGTTATGTCACCGCAGCCTGGAATCTGTTTTGCTAAAGCATTAAACCACATATAATCATCCATATTTTTTCGCGCATCTTTATCATTGTATTGTGTACCAATACCAGCTACTCTGTATCTCTGATGATCACGAGATATACTATACGATGAATAGTCCGCATCTACGATGGCTGACGACCGTGCAATAGGTCCTGGGCTCCATTGTCCTTTCCAATATGCACCATATAAAGATTTTTTACCGGTTAAGGCATCCTCACTGAACGCAAGGTCTAGCATGAGAGCATCACTTTGAATATGACTGCATTGTTTAACTGTAACATCTGATGTTGGTAGTTCAGTGCAAGAGATCATCTCAGTTCCAATATTCTTATTACCCATTAGGTTGGAAAGTTTACTATCTAGAAAGAAACCTTGGTATGCAGAGAATTTTTCGTGTAGTATTTTAAGTGATGAATGACGTCTTTCTGAAGCTTTCGAATCATCTTTGTTGTGCGTTGCGGATGACGACACAGTGAAAGAATAGTGTAAGATATCTGACATAGCTCTTGCGCGTGCTTTATGAAGATGATCTATTTGTCGACCACCGAGTGCCAAAAACCTCTTTCCTGATTGTATGGCATTTGTGGAGATCTCAATGGTAGACATATCAGACGCCAAAACTGGCAGAAGGCTAGAGACAAAATCTACTTTATCATCACTGGCTAGGATGACGCCATCTGGAAGATCAACACTCTTAAGCCAAGCGTCACACTCAGATTTACATGGGCCCATGGCCTCTAGTATTCTGAAATTCAACTCCTTACTTATGTTGTCTGGGCTTCGACCTTCAAAGTCATTCTGGACAAAACCGAATGTACCAGTATCGAGAGGTCGATTATATCTCAGTACTCTCGCCCTCTCGAGCATGGCCAGCTTTGATAACTCAGCGGAAAAACTATATAGTAGGATCAATCCTGCATACTGTATCCGCAACTCTATAGCAGATAGTAGTGCTCTTCTTATAATGTCAATCATTTCTCTAAAAAAAAATGTTGATCTTTTCCCAAACTGCAAATCATAATTATAGTGCTCAGCCTGTGAGACCTTCACTTTCGCATCAAAATCGTTTGATAGCTCTAAATCACACCATAAGTTGTATATCTTGACCATCAAATAGCAGAGTAGAATTGCATCTTCTTCTTGATAATGTGCAGCGGTAGCGTCAGTCGATTTCTGCCGTGCCATTTTTGGCCTAGATGAGATATCAGTGTTTGGTTTGGTGCTTGCGCTCTCAGTTTCATCGCTTTCTAAAGTAGGAGGGTAGAGAGCACCCACATAAAATAATACAAGTTCTAAGAGCCTAGCAGCAGAGCGAGGTGAGGTACTGAGCTCATTAATTACAGCTTCAGGATGGCGAAATATAAGACGCTCTAGACCACGTGATAAAACAAAAGTATCTGATTCGTTGCCACCCAGTTTACTCCAGTCTGGAAAGCGGCCATCTTTCTGTGAAAAGAGATAAAGAATCGAGTCCCATAGAATAGAAGATGAGCTCCCGACAAGCACCCTCTTATGGTAGAGATTGGACTTTGAAATACTCGATAATTCACTTGTGTCATCTCCATTGAGAGTAGCAATATTATTCATATGCGATCCTGTTACCCAACCCGATCGTGCTGCCTTTTCAAAAAATCTAAAACCTGGATGATGCTTCCATGCCAGATATATAATCGGCTCCATATTGTTACTAAAACTATTAAACAGTGCATCAAAGCCATCCAATCCCAAAATTTTAGGATCATCTGGAGACTTACCTGTCCTCTCATAATAATGAAGTAATAAATCACGTTTGTCTACAAATCCGGGACTACCTTGTGCTTGGCATGACACCCTGCCGTTGAGTTGATCAAAAAAATCAAGAGAAGATGTTTGGTCATCGGCGTATATTGCAGGTTTAACATTGGCAAAACCTCCGTTGTGTTTGCACTCACCACCATCAATTTTATAACCTATGTCTCCAACAGGGGAGGTAAAAGCACAAAGTGAGTCACATATTTTGCGATTTTTAACAGTGTAATTGTAACACATCTCGCAAATATCAGAGCTAGCAACGACAGCAACGCTTTCTTTACTTGACTTTGATACATGTCCACATCCAGACGCCTGCACAAAATTTCGCCTGTAAAGTCGATAAAATTGTTTTATTGCAGACCACAATGGATATTTTCTTTCGAACTGAGAAGAGTCAATACCCTTTGGAAACATAGATAGCACTTTGGACAGAAAGTCATCTCTGGCGGTACTATACTTCGTACACTCTAAATCTGTGATAATGTGCTCAGATGTTGAGTCAACGAAATTTCTTAACGGATCATTGTCATCAGGCTCCATTAACTTTACCAGTTTGGTATTAAGGATACTCCAGAAATATTTACTCTCCGCAAATTGAGTTTTCATCGGATCTGCCAAAAGAGGATATTGATCAGAACCATTATTACCAAGCAGAGATAGCCGCGGTATATCGCCAACACTGTCTATCTTTTGGAGTGAGATAAATTTCCGCGTAGCACTTGAGTTTCTTCCAATTTCAAGACATTGACCCCGATCGTCTAAATTTAGCCAGTGACTCCTTTTAGCATGATTTTTGAGTGCGTTTTCATTATCTGGCACTCGAGCGTATCTATCCCAGGCTACAACGGCAGTAGGTCTGCTCTCGTCTACCTTAACACTTAAACTAGCTGGGCCCTCTAAGTCTTCCAGGACCGGCGGCT
>JACKZZ010006796.1_pt1 | contig 11464 bp, 5 predicted proteins | sample 8027871 | NCBI WGS metagenome assembly JACKZZ01 (sample SAMN15724774, study PRJNA655200) | protist metagenome | isolation source: fluorescence activated cell sorting (FACS) single amplified genomes of... | place: USA: West Boothbay Harbor, Gulf of Maine | collected 2000-07-19
GAGCGTATCTAATGAGCGCCGTCGCCGAGACACATTGGAGCTTGTTAATCATAAGCGTATTCCCTGTCGTCGGAGATGCGGCATTGGCACGTTCGACAAGGTCTTTAGCCGCATCAGTGTCCACAGTTTGGCCAATCAGGAATTCGAACACATGTTCCTCCTGTTTTAGCAGCTTGACTAATTTTAGAACGGCAGTAGCAGCCGTTTTGATGTCATCGCTGTTAAATTCACGTAGTTCAATTTCTTCTAGAACTGCAAGGTCGGTGGCCATGTTGATAGTTGTTAGAGTGGGCTGACACGACTGATATTATTAATTATATTTTATTATGTGCTCGACGGTATACAGATGTTTGTAGAGTTATCCAATTAGTAGGTATAGTCTTATTATGTTCAGAGGGACTAAGAGCCACGACTGAATTAATTTATAGATACACTAGTGTACTCACTGTGTTGCGATGTATTTAGTAGTTATGGTATTCGAGTTATGTTATAGTTTTGTATAGTACATAAATTGGACACCCATGAATTGGTGGCTGTTCAGATGTAGTCATAGGAATACATCTGTGCCCTGAATATTACTCAAATGTGGTGATCGCCAATAGGACGGTAGTAGGGGAGGGCAGAAGTTATATCTACGTAGGCGTAGTCCACATAACTTACAGATCATCGCTCGTCCTCCCAGAAGGTAGGAGAGGTATGTCTGGAGTGAGACTCGTTTACCAGGTAATAACTTAGCGGTTCTACAAAGGCGGGTATGGTAAGAACAGAGACGCTGTTTAGTGAACTTTTAACGCGTAATCCGGTGATATAGGTACACATATGTCACCAAAGGTTGGTTGGCAATTTGTTTGACATATATTAAGAACACACACAGGTAATGAGCGGTATTCGTTTGTTCTTTTAGGTTTTTTTGTATATAGCACGCTCCCTCTTTGCTACTCACTAGTCTGAGTTTGTCCTCTCACTCAACTATCAGTGAGAATCATTGCCCTCTCAACTCATGACAATATAAATTATAATTTATATTATAAATAGATATATTTAAGTTGCCGCCACTTATGGTCCTGCTGGTTCGCAATCTAAATCCTCCACTGAGCTCTCATTTTCTTCGATGAGCTTTGTTAGCCTTTTGTTACAGCACCACACCTGGGCAATTAGCGGGTTGTGCAGGATAATTTCGGCTTGTTGGAGCCGAATGCAGTTGTTGCACAGGAGGCATCATTCTCCGTCGACTTCGTTGTCGGTGCAGAGTTTTAGATGGATGTTGACAGGAGAGTCTGGCCCGGCACCCATATTTATTTGTTTATTGGTTTCGCATCTTTTGCATAGTGTGCCGAGCCTGTATATATCCTTGCGGAATTGCCGCTCCCTGTGAAGGGAGCACGCGTGCAAATAGCGGCACTTGTTTCCGGCTTGGCAGCCGGAAGTACGGTGGTAGGCGCAGACTCCCGTTACTCTGAGTAGGTTAAGGAATTTAAAAATTGTTTAATTTAACATGGTCATGTAGGTTACGCATACAAACATATTGACATTTTTGTCATTATAGGTCTACTTAAATGGGTCAGATAAAAGTTTAATACACTGACAGCGCCTTCCTGATCCCAAGGCACTTTAGATTTTCCTGTGCGCTTTCTTCCAGGTTCTGGCCGTAGGGGAGTCCTTCCAAAAGCAGCCTCGATGAGAACGCAGCACCGCGTAGTGTGCTCTCCGCCGCATTGTCGATTTCGGAATCATCAAGGAACTTCACCGCTTCGGGCGGTAGGGTTTTAGACTCGACTAGGTCGGGAAGAGGGCAGAGTACCGCTTTCCCACAGTTAGTTTTATACTTTATGAATCCGCGAACCCTGCACCAGTCTTCGTCGGCGTTGTAGGAGAACGGTTCCAACTCTTGGCTTTGCTCCAGCATGTCGTCTGGGTTACGAGCTTTTTGCAAGCAAAACTCTTCAGGGAGTATGATTTCATTATTACTATTCTGGAATATGAAACGGATCAAAGACTTCAGGCTGTGTGCAAACCTGAAGTCGTCGGCAACAGCACTGTTGTTAGTGCTTCTGTTGAAAGTATCAATCGCGTTTTTCAGAGCCTCCTCTCCTATCGCGAAGAGCATTTCATCTATGTTAATCAGTGAATTGGAGACAGGTACGGAGGCAGCAATAGCTGCTAGCGGTTTGCCCCGCTTCTTGCCACTGTCCTTATTACTGCTCGTGCTACGTTTCCTGTTTTCTTGCCGGTTTTCTTCCCACCTTTGGATTTCGATTGTCCCTTGGGAGTAGACTGCTTCCCGCCCTTATTATTAGAGTTTGAGGCGTTAGTAGGGGTAGCAGATTTGGCATTCGAGGAGTAGCTGGATCCGGATCCCCAGTTGTTCCCGGCCCAATTTTGTTTCCAAGTGCCGGACCAATCTGAGTCCGTTTTTGCGTGTTTGTTGGAGGAGCCACCAAGGTTCCATTCTTGAGCCTCTTCGTGGATCTCTTTCGTTAACTCGGAGAAGCTCATTGTCACATAAGAGAGCGTGTTATATATACCCTGCCATTTTATTGAGTAGTGCGCAATTAGATGTCCTAGCCAGCGAATGGATAATGACACGCGATCACGCAGGGGATAACTAGGTTAATACACGCCGAGGTGTTTGGATAGTGGAATTTAAATAATGTCTGAATTATTTGTAGAATTGAATTAGGTACACAGGGTTCCGAGTAACAATTGTCGTTAATGTAAAGTATTTCCGCTGTGCTGGTGAAGTAATCAACCGAGTACGGGCAGTTGTATTGTGCCCATATTTTGGGCATAGTATATGTTATCCCCAATCAGCCGCGGCTGGGGAAGCCACCATTGGTATTCAACGGTGTGCATTCCGATTGGGTTAGATTTAATGTTGTGCCAGTTGCAGCAGGCGGAAATTGTATGACGTTGACAGTGAACGACTTCAGTATCAGACTAAAGTTGTGTGTAACGTCGTCACGCCTCGCTGTTGCTACAGCGGCAAGTTTACGTGCTCCGAAGAGCGCAAGCAAATTTAATGTAAGCACCGCATCCATCCAATGCTATAGGAAGCGAGGTATGGACTGGTGGTAGCACGATTGTGCACATTGTACCAGACTGCTGATAAGTAGCAGCAGTCGGTATTAGTCGCCTGTCGACTAGTTCATACTGGATAACTAAATATCACCCGTAAGTGTGGTTTCCTCTCACAACGTGGCAGGACCTTACGTTATAGGTTATAGTTAGTTCATATTGAGAGAACTCAATCTGAAGATACTGCACACCAGAGAGTGGCGCGTCGTAGACCTCTCCCGTGGGAGATGCCCCGGCCAGTCGGGGCGAGCTCAGATAGGATGTGCATTCGCAAATGCACATCGGCAGCCACATGCTGCTCACTAAAGGAGCCTGACGACGGTTGGGGTGGAATCCTCGATTCTCACCAGCAGCGACAACTACTGCCCGACCAACCATGGCGTTCTCCCACAAGGGCGGGAGGGGTATGTCCGGCGCGAGACTCGCAAATCTCCGAAGTGGACTACCCAGATAAAAAATTAGCAACTTCCACAAAGGCGGAAAAGGTAAGAACAGAAACACTATCCGCGGGGGTATTAACCCCCCGATAGTACTCAACGCATAACCCGGTGATATCCGGCACCGGGCAAAAAGAAATGAATCTTTCGCCCAGTGCGAATACTGCTCGAACCAGTAGCGTTTGCGGTTGCCCGCTGAGGTAGCTGTTCGCATAATATATTCAGATACTGAGTTATGGTAAAGTGTGAAAGGAGATATTGTTGTACGCATTGGATACGAGGGATAATAGGGTAGTTGTGGTGGTTGCATGTATGGATAGATTTCGGTCGCGATTGGATTTTTATTTGGTCGCAATGTAGATTGGAATTATTTGTGTACGATAGTAACAGGATAGAATTATGGTTGCAATTGGATTTTTATTTGGTCGCAATTGTAGAATGAAGTTATTTGTGCACGATAATCACAGGGTTACGAGTTGCACAGGGTAGAGTTACACAAGGGTTAGTGACTTGGATATCATAGTTAAATTATATACGCACATCGGGTGAACACAATTAGAACATAGTAGAACAGATAGTTGTGTATCGAGTTTTTGTGACAGTTGAGTTATTCACGATCGATCAGGGAAAAGCCCACCGCAAGCTACGGGATCTTCTTTTTTTTTTTTTGCGAAAATCTCAGCAGTATCGCAGGACCTTCCTTGTGGCACCCCTTGCTGGTTTTACAGTGGGCAAAGAAGGGTGATCCCCCCAAGCTCGATGTACTTAAGGGCGATCCGCCTAGGGCAACGGCGCGTAGGAATGCAGCAGGAAACACTTCAGAATTCGTAGTTCTGCTCTCTCTGTGCTGCCACCCCCAGCGGCCAAACTGGACCCGCTGATATCCCTAGGCGTTCTGAAACTCGACACTCTTCTCATTTTTTTGGTTACCTATTCCATTTTCCAATTTGCACATATGTATTCTCTATATAGCTATTCGAATCAGCACCCCTTTTTCTTTTTCTTTCCGCGCGCTGACGTGAACTTCTCCATCTGTAAGTAGCCCCATCTCCATTATACATCCTTTGGTCACCTTTGTAGTAGCTTTGCCAGATGCACTCCCATCAGTTAGTGTTTGTGGTCGTTCTTTTTTTGTTGGCGTTGCATAGTTACCTAGCCGGCGGATAGTTGGGAGTGGATGAGTGTGCAGTCTTTTCCCAAACAGCTCCAGTTTTTGTAGTCCATCTGCCGTGAGTAGGTCGCTAGGCTTGGCCACTTCCAGCTGCGCCCACGGGCACGATATTAAATGTTCAATGGTTCCCCCACTCTGAAAGCATAGGGGGCAGTCATCCGTATCAGCCCGTAGAAAGCGCCTGCGGTATTGTCCCAGCAGAGGAGAATTCGAAGTTCTTAATTGCAGCGCCAATCTCTCTGTGGCCGCGTGTGCGCAGCTTGTGTCAGCCAGCTTCTTAGTGAGGTTTTCCGTTACTAGACAGTAGTGTTTGACTCGTCGGACGGAGTCTATCAGAGGTAGTGCTGCTAGTCTTGCCTTTGCGCATTGTCTTTTAAGCTCTGAGCGTACCCGATTTGGCTCGCGGTGGCTGCAGAGGGTGTCGTCTTTGTCTTCTTCCAGGTCTTGTAGCGCCCCGCGACATAGGGGACATCTGCCATCAGTGATCCCTTCAGAGCATTCCCTGTGAAGTCTGTGGTAGCACCTTGGTACCCTCTCCTCTCCTGTGCCAAAATCTTCAAGGCAGGTTGGGCACTCTTCTTGCAGCTCCACTCGCGGTATGGGGTGCGCCTTCGCAGCAGGTGGTCTGCCCGCCGCCGCCCTGTCAGCCTTTTCATTGATCCGGATCCCACAATGGGCTTTGACATGCTGTAGGGTTAGGAACTTGACTTTGCTCAGTGTCTTTTTGATCACTAGTCTGATGTTGACGTCCAGCAAGCTCTGAGGCCCAGATTGTATGCGCCGCAATATGCTCTGCGAATCTGTTAGAAGGACAACTTTTTGGTTATGGATTGGCATCTTTTCGGCCCTTTCCAGGTAGTCCAGCGCCCAGAGGATCGCATTGCCTTCTGCATCGTAAGATCCTGCGCAGCGCGCACGCGGGACATGGTACGCAAATTCTCTCGTGTTGCACGCCTCATATATGATGCCGCAGGCCCCTTGTTCTCGCCCTCCATCGTACGTCCCATCTGCGCCAATCACAAGATCAGCACCCTCGCACAGCCGAGTAACCTCTTCTTCTGTCTTGAGGGTGTCCGCTGCTACGAGTAGCCTTTCTTCCTCTTCGTCCGCCAGCATGGCATCCTTCTTTTCTTTCCTTGTGAGCACCCTAACGCTTCCGTCTGTGGTTCCTTCCCAGTGCTGAAGGGTTGCGACCCACGCCGAAGGATTCGCTCTTGTTAGTAGGTCGCTTACTAGAGGATTCCGTTGGACTCGGTCTTTCAGGGTTTGCTCATGTACGGTTCGCCAGTCGGTAAGACAAGGGAGGCCAATTTCAGCGTTCAGAATGGGGATTTTGGTTGTGACGGGCGCGCAGAGCGCAGCCCGGTAGGCCATGTTAAGTGCGACCTGAAGTTTTCCTCGCTGTCTGTCACTCGTCAAGTGGCTCCACACACCAAAGGCATAGAAAGCTTTGCTTAAAGCGTACGTCTGAATGACCGTCCTCATCGTGTGGACCGTGCAGCCCCAGCTCGCGGATCTGAGAGCATAGAGAATCCTTGAGCGCTGTCTCAGAGACGCCACAGATTCCTTCACTTGCCTCTGCATCGTGAGTCTGTTGTCTAGCCCCACCCCCAGGACTCGGATTTCCTTTTCTTTCTGGACGCGTTCTGCCTTTGCGGCTCCCAAGATGGAGCCCGCAGGGACTTCCAGAGTTAACGCGGCTGGGCTGTCAAGCACAAAGTAGTTGGATTTGCCCGGCGACACCACGTAGCCTAATTCTGTCATCTTTGAGCAGACACGGTTTACTCGCTCAGCAGTCTTGGCTTGAAGCTCTTCTAGGGAGTCGGCGACTGTGACAAGGGAGTGGTCGTCTGCAAACGCCAACAAGTAGTCTTCTGCTTCCATCCCGTTACAATCCCTCAGGATCTTTGCTGCGTGGAGTATGAAGAGCACTAGTCCCAGGACTGAGCCTTGGGGAACGCCTGTTTTGACGAGGGCATAATGCGACTCCGTGCGTCTGTTTCCCATTGTGCATCTCACCTTGTGATAGCGGTTTGACAGGTAAGCTTGATACATTCGGAGTTCATGCCCACTTAGGCCCAGCCTTTGCAATTCTCAGAGGATAGCCTTTCTGCAGCAGCTTTCAAACGCGCGCGAGAGGTCGAGTTGCACCAGCGACGCGTATTTGCCTTCGTCTCGCGCCCGTAGCAGCTTGTCTAAGATTCGCAACACGCATTGTTCGGTGCTTCTGTTCTGCATGTACGCAAACTGCGTTTTTGGTAGACCGGCCTCCGCCTTTGGCATTAGGTTGTGTAGCCAGACCCGCTCTATTATCTTGCTTAACGTTGAGCAGAGATTTATAGGCCTCCAACTGTTTGGCGCCTCTAGGCTGCGCTTTCCTTCCTTAGGGATCGGTATGATCGTCGACGTTCTCATTGCGCTGGCAACCTCACCCGTTTTTAGCATTTGACAGCAGATTCTTTGGATGAGGCGGGATAGCAGACGCCTATCCGCCATCTTGAACATCTCCGCATCTATCCCATCCGGGGACGCTTTTCCATTTTCAAGTTCGGTTATGCTCTGAATTATTACATCCAGGCTGTAGGCTGAGCGGGCTTCTTCCTCTCCGTCTTCGTTTTTCACCTGTTCCCGAATGGAGCGAAGCAGCTGTTTCTTTTCACTCCGCTCCATTGGTGCCTTTGCTGGCGGCTTCGCGTAGGCCCGACAGAAGGTTTCAGCTTTAGCTTCTAGTGTCACCGCGTAGGAGCCGTCCGGTTTCCCGATTGGTGGGGCATGTGCTGCGCCCCCTTTCGCTCTTCCATCGAGTGAGCGTATAGCTGAGTAGAGTTTCGGTAGTTCACTCTGCTCACAGCTCTGCCTGCACAGGGTTGCGAAGGTCTCGTTTGCTTGCTGTCTTGCTAGCTCGTTGGAGATGGACTTGTCCACAGCAAGTCTTCCTCCCCTAGGTCCACGTGGGAGCGTCTTTTTTGCTGCCTCTACCAGGGCACAGTGTAGGTTCTGGACGTGTTGGTCGACGGACACCTCTTCCGAGAACTCACTTAGTAGTGTCTCGAGGTGTTTTCTGGCCTCTTCAGCGTACGCGGCGTTTCTTTCCGGGTCCGAATAGTTGTTGCGGAGTTTTCTATCCAGCCTCCCCCCAGGAGACAGTTGGGTGTGGATAGAGAACTGCAACTGTTTATGGTCCGAAATGCCGTTAGACTCTGCAAACCAGGACGCGTTGGCCGCCTCTGCCATGTCGAGTTCTTCCTCGATGTCTTCACGTTCTGGCAGCACTAGTAGCGTCGCGTCTGGCGCCGTGTCGGAGTGGCAGCGGGTTGGGCTTCCATCAGCGCGCGCCATGACCCGGTGGCTGTTTTCTTCAATGAAGGATTCCACTATTACCCGTCTTTCCCTGTCGGCGGTGTAGGCTGCTGGAACCGCAGACCAGTAGCGACTCGCGACGTTGAGGTCTCCCCCTATCAGAAGAGAGTCGCGCGCCGGACAGAATCCATGCCTCTTAAGGTCCTCGATGTGGTTGTCCAGGATCCTTCTGTCTGGCCGACTATTGGGGGCCCAATACACCCCCGATATGTATAGTCGGGCCCCCTGAGGCAGCGGGACCCACGCCGTTGCTGACTGAGTCCCCGTTCCCGCCTGTGGGCTGTCTCCCGTCATCGACGTGGCTACACCAGTGATTTGGGTTCCTCTAGCGAGAGTCAGGACTCCCCCACTCTTGGCAGAGCCGCCCGCGCTCGCGACAAGGGAAGCTCCACTACGGCGCAGGATCCATCTTAGGGTGTCGCTTTTCGACTTCGAGTAGTTTTTCTTGCGCCTTGTTTCAGCTTGAGAATTAAATGTGCTTTTGGTGTCTTCAGTTGTGTGTCGAGTTTCAGTTAGTATGATTATATTAGCTTGCGCAACCATTCTGTTGATTGCGATTCTTTTGGCCCAGCCTAGGCCTGCAACGTTCTGGACAGTGACTATTGGAGACGCAGTCGGCTGGGCCTTGCCACTTTGTGGCCTTCAACCCCTGAGTTCTTCCAAGTGCGTTTTGAAGGGCCCGCCGGCCTTTGACAACAGGGCATTTTCTAGCTTTTGGAGGACAGGCAGGGAGTCCTCTTCTTGTTGCTCGTTGGCGTGGTAAGACGAACACTTATAGAAGCAGCCGCGGTGGTACACGTGCGACGTTGAAGTGTGCGCCGTGATACAATGCCACAGTTTGGCACGGACACCAGTTAGGTAGGACGGGCCATACTGCTCCTGCGGCAAGATTCCACAGTCGACACAGTGGGGCGTTCCAGGGTCGCCTCCCCCGATTACCATGGAGGGATTCGGTGGCAGCAGTGTAATATCTCTGCGACCTCTTCCTACCCCCGCTGTGGCAGCGCCAGATTCAACATCTCTTTTGGGACTGCGGAGGCGCCCCTCTTGGCTGCTTTTTCCTTTTCCACTCGTTCCTTTCTGGCTCGAGCCCTTGGGGCTAGCAGGTTCCTGGGACGCATTCGAGAGCTTAGGCCACTCTTCTTGTCCTCCCAGCGGGGCAGGTCCTTCTTCAGTCAGTTTCCACCCTTTTTGCTGGCTTGTTGTCGACGTCGGCACCGACTCATCATCTGAGAGGCTCAGGATATTTTCTGCCTTCGGAAGGTCCATTGGCACGTCCTTATCGCTGCAGGCTCCCAGTGAGGGGCAGATTCTCTGGTATAACTGTATGTATGACTTGGTTGCCGCACGGGGAAGTCTGTCTACCTCGTAGACTTTCTCGTCATTGTAGATGGTAGCAGCATTGCATGAGTCTCCCTGTAGGCCGGCCCAGTAGTGTCCGCTCTTCAAGGATTTCCCCCTATGCGAGATGAAGCCTACCCGTTTGTATTTGCCATCGCCAAAGCTCCTTTCAGGCTCGTTTGCCGCAAAGTGGTGTGACTTGTCCATCCCTCCAGCCGCGTCCGCGCCAAAACGTTTGCAGTCAACAATTATTACGTACTCGGGCGAAGTAGAGACACCTTTCACCAGTAGGTCTGGGCCTTGTCTCTCCAGACTGTCTCCCGTAGCACCGTCCACGCCTTTTTCTAGGTGTAGCAGTGCACTGTCACTCGGAAGGTGGGTGGTCTCACCGGTTTCTGTATTGGTTTTCCAGGAGAGGTAGGTGACGCCAATACTATTATTGACCTCGTTAGGGAATTCCGCTTGTACCGCCGTTAGAACCTTTTGGAGGGCTTCGCCAGCGTCTTGTTGTTCTTTGTTTCCAAATCCAAGAAGTTTCGCCAGTTTGTTGATCCCTTCCAGCGGTTTTTCTCTACCAACCACCCAACCTTAGAGAAACACTAATCTGAGAGAACACGTTTCATTATTATAATTGTTACTTTGAAGCCCTCAGGCTCGATGTCTAAACATCGCTTCTTTCTTTTCTTTACAGGATGCGTCCTGCGCATTTGGGAGAAAGGCTATAAAACGCTCGAAAATCCCCCTCGGACTATCTAATGCTCTCGAACTTTCTCTCGAGTTCTCTCGCAAACCCGCATCTTTCAGCGGGCGGGCTTACCCTGGTGAATCCGACTCGAAACCTACTCCCCAGACGGATCCACCTGGGTGGGGACGCCACACCACCATTCCCTCGTATTTTTCTCTTAGAAGGCTCGCATCCTGTTTCGCTCGCTACCCTAATCTCGTTTCCTCTCTCGGGCAGGGGGGGTTTCGCGTTCGCGTTTCTCCTTTCGACACAAAACTTCCACCATTTTACTGGGGAGTTTGCTCGATTCAGGGCGATATGGTCGATCACCACTATCAGCCCATTCAGAAATCCGGTTTATTTATGTTTATTTTCAGATTTCATCCGATACACTTCAATCTAATATTGTTCTCTTCATTCAAATGACTATAAGATTCACAATTTCATTTTTCAATCAATTTGAAATTTCTGAAATATTACAACTATATCCATATCTTGAAAATCCTATGATAACTTATATTTTAACATATTAACTACACCCATTATTCTTAATATCAAACACTAAAATATAATAATTTTCTTGTTCCTTACTCAGTTAGCGCTCTTCCATTCTTGTTCCATCGACTTAAAAAGGGGGTGCTCTTTAAGTTCGCTGATATCGCGCCTTGTTCATTGTATTCGACAAACTATTCTCTATAAAACTGAATTTCTATCAATCCGTTTACTACTAATTATTCTTCATGTTAACTCTAATATTGGCAAATCAAAACGGGCTTGACAAAACTTAACTTTTTAACTTTAAGCCTCTATTCCAACTATAAAAATAAGAAAAGGGTCTTAATGACCACTAATCATCTCAAATTTAAACAAAATGCGAAAATCCAAGTCTCGTGCTACTATATGTAATTTATTAAAAGGTTCTTTTCCACTATTTACACTCACTTCGTCACCCTCTTCCAGGGTTCTTTCTTTCTTTAGTCATTCCTCAGCCTTCAGAGTTATTCGTCGCTTTGGTTCTTCTCATTTCTGAGCTCCTCGAGCATCTTCCTGATCTTTGCGATTTCTCTCTTCTGCTGTTCTTCTCTCAGCTCGCGCTTCAACTTTTTTAGTTCGCCAGATAACGACTGTGAGTACGAGAACTCTTCTTCTTCGCTCTCTTTTAATTCGCTTCTACTTCTCTTCCCTGTAGCTGGTTCTTTCCTGCCGCATTTCGTTTTTTCATTCTTTTCTTTATTGTTTTTCTCTCCTTCTTCAAACATTTCGTTGTTCCCATCTTTACTAATATTAACCAGCTTATTCCATGGACGTTCAGGTCCAGAGCTACGAACTGAGTCTTCACGATGGATCTTTTTGTAA
>JACKZZ010017013.1_pt1 | contig 11460 bp, 15 predicted proteins | sample 8027871 | NCBI WGS metagenome assembly JACKZZ01 (sample SAMN15724774, study PRJNA655200) | protist metagenome | isolation source: fluorescence activated cell sorting (FACS) single amplified genomes of... | place: USA: West Boothbay Harbor, Gulf of Maine | collected 2000-07-19
TATTAATTTGTGTCGATATCAGGTCGGTCATGGACATGTCAATGTACTAATATAATTGGTGGTGTGCCGCGAGCCCTCCGCGTTTTTGGTCTCGATGATTCGACATTTTTGATCTCGAAGAGTCGATCGATCGTTTTTGATGTCAGGCGGACACATTATCCCGCACTCAATAATTGAACAAAGTGAGCTATCGATTTATACCGCAGTGGCGTTGTCGATCCCTACAGGAATTTCTTCACGTATCTGTCGTAAGATATAGACGAGGAGTTGCGATAGCAGTGCTGAAATGAAATAGTTGTGAAAGGCGACCCTCACCGTCGTCCTTCTTCTCTTCTTTCGTAGAGACAGAGGTCAGTAAACGGACACCCCCTAAGCCTCACCGACATATGATATCTGCTTCACCTTTTTGATAGCGTTATGAGATAATATCGCGAGGGACACGTGTGAATACTATATTCCCCTCTAATGTGATATGTTCTTGTGTCGCCGGTACGGGGCTGAATATGTGTTCGCAGATATGGTATGTGCAGAGACATAGAATAGTCGCAGAGTGCCGACATTCTGATACGAGAGCCACAAGTTCAGATCTTCTCTATCGTGGTAGTAGTATTGTTCTCCCCTCGAAAACACATTTAATTCGGCTGTGCTGTGACACAAAGGGACGCGTGGTTGTGAGTGAGAGCAACACAGTGTAGCAGCATGGGTCCGGCGAGTGTCAGAGTGGAGAAGGTCCGAGTCAAAACATGAGTGATCGCTTTTTCGGAGGTCAGTGTTGGAATTCTTCATATGAAACGACGTCATGATCAGGATCTTTTATCCCACACATGAATATTTCGTCAAACATGTACGTGTCACAGAGAGTGAAGAGCGTTATGCATACTTTCATTTCTCGATTGTCCACAAATTTGTTCAGTCTGAATACTATGTATGCGTTCTTCAGATCGGGATAAGTATGCGTTCTTGATCAGGTCAGTGATAGCGTATCACAGAGATGTCATATTATTATCTGACAGCAGATTGGTCACAGATACTTGTGTGCTATATAATAAAACGCTTCCTCTGTGTGTCCGGATCTTGTCATCGAGAGGGGAGGAGAGGCCCTCTCACGTGATAGAGATGAAATCAGGAGGGAGAGGCCTGCGTGCATGTTTTCCATGTTTTGAAGCAGTCAATGTATCAACGCATGCCCCGACGCCGCGGTGTTGCTCTCTCAGTTCTGGTATATCCCCTCCCAGAGTAGGGGCCCGGGCGTTTCGAGATATAGCTCCAGCCAGATAGGGGCTGGAGTGCGCAGTCTAGATGGAGGCCGCTGGTAGAACTAGCGGCGCAGCGAGTCGCTTGAAGTTGGGCGCCCGGGGCTGCGGGCGGCTGTCTGTCGCGGACGGCTGTTTGTCGTGGGTGTGCTGCTCCGCCGCCGCGCTGCCCTCGTCGTGGGCTTGCTGCGCCGCCGCGGCCCAGCAGAAATTGCGCCGAACATTCAACGTGACTCCAGAAGCAGTCGACGAGCACGGCCGTGATCCAACGACGGGGTCCGGCCCAAAGGAGGCTGTCGCCGACGTGGCTGCGGATCGTCCTGAAACAAGTAGTGGTTTTCGTGATGCAGCAGTATCTTCCCATCACGATGCCGAGCATGATATTCTGAAGAAAACTTCAACTATACAAGATCGTATCAGCCAGCTCGTTCAGGAGTCGGGGCTCGAAAGCCATGCCTCCTCCGCAGAGAAGACGGCGCCGAGGCTGAGGAACCTGCGGAGAGAGGGTGCGGGATCAGCTTTGGACCATACGACGCGTCGCACACCGACTACCAAGACCCTAGTTGATGACGAGGAGGCAGAAGAACCGGAGTCGTCCGGGAAGGATCAAGAGCGTCTTGGAGGTTTCACTTCCAAGACAGATAGGAGCGCGGGGTGCAAAGAAGCTCCTCTTGGTATAATTTATACCACATGTAGTCACCTGTCAGTGTGAGGCCGTACAATTATACACCCTCGTCGTGTGCAACCGTGTGCAGGTATAGGAATAGCGGACTCTTGAAAATTAAATGGACTGAAAGAGACATATGTGACGTGGACTGAAACAGATCTACCATGGGTAAAATACGTGTGTTTTGTCGAGATCAACTATATAGTATATCGGGTGTAGTACTGACACTGTGTAAATTAGATCGATCCGTCTCAGCTATACAATTTATCCACACTCATTGTGACAGAGCATGGCGAGTACTACATACTACTATATAGTCATATATGTTGTATCGATCTATATACGAAATTTCTCATTCACAGGAACTACAGTGGATCTTTCGAGATATAAGATTCTAGAGGGCTCCGGCATCATCTCTCCCACTGTCGTTGAGGAGGAGGTTGGATATACTATCTACTGTCAAGATGGTATATACTACTGTCAAGAAGTTGTCATATGGATCGACCCTCACTATAAATTGCGGGGCCCGACAACCTCGTGTAGCGGGGCCCGAAGTCTCAGTTGCCCGCGGGGCCCGAAAACCTCGTTTAGGCCGCGACTATGTCGTGTACAAATCTGAGATCTGATATCCGCCCTAACCCCTGTGTTCGCAGATATGATATGATATGCGCAGAGATGTCATGCAGCCTAGCCGTTCGATCCTCGTCGATCTTACCGCGAAGACTCGACTCTCGGGATGTTGTCAACGCGATCTTGACTTCATGAGCAACACTACTAACTTCTATAGGGGTGAGAATGGTGGCCGCTTGGGTTTGTGCGTCATTCTCTCGGTTCTACCCCGTGGTCCTTTCTTTCCCTATCGTTCGCTCTGGATTGAAGGATACGAGACTTGTAGTGGACGTATTGTCGGAGTCTGCCGCATCTCGTGGATAGACGAGATTAAGTCATCCTTTTCCGTTCTGGAGGGGTTGATAAGGTAGTGTGCCCTTTGCCTGTGTTCGCAGATATGATATGCGCAGAGTGTCGACATTCTGATAGGGAGTCACAAGTTCAGAGCGTGCGTATCGTGGTAGTATTGTTCTCCCCTCGAAAACACATTTAATTCGGCTGTGCTGTGACACAAAGGGACGCGTGGTTGTGAGTGAGAGCAACACAGTGTAGCAGCATGGGTCCGGCGAGTGTCAGAGTGGAGCAGGTATTACATGAGTGATCGTTTCTTCGAACGTCAGTGTGTGCATCCGGATCTTTTATCTTACACATGGATATCTCGTCAGACGCGCACGTGTCGCAGAGTAAAGAGCATCATGCATACTTTTATTTTTCGATTTATCACAAAGTTGTTTGGTCTGAATATCATTCACGGGTATAGGTTGTTCCCCATTACTAGGCCAATAGTATTGGTGTATCACAGAGGTATCATATTGTATGGGCGGTGACAGAGACACAGGTCATGCTGCATAGCAGAAGATATCCTCTCAGATAATTTCGCGACGCGTCTAAGACAGAGAGATCCTACTACTATAATCGATTTCAGAGATATAAACCGATAATAATATTCCCTCGAGCCGTCGTGCTAAAAAAGAGACTGAGAGAGTTTCTTCTTCGCTGTCTATATACTATAGCAGATTCTGATTTCACACTGATCGGTAATAATAATACTATGATGGGACTCGTCTATAGACTACTTAGTCTATCATGGTTGTGGCATCACAGTGGTCTCCCGGTCGTCCTTGCGGACGATGACCATCACAATGTGATGCGGTTTGATCAAGATTTCCTCTCAACACCAGAACTGAAGGAGAAGACGAACTCCTCCACTCGTTCAGAACTGAAGGAGAACTCCTCAAGTCGTGGGGAAGTCGATCATCGTCAAGAAGCGAATGATGAAACGCGTAGTCACAGAGTTGTTGAGTATGGATCTCCTAAGCTGCGTCGTCCCTCCCCGCAGGAACTACGCTACTCCCCGCAAGAACTTCTAGCGTTGCAGGCGAAGATGCATGGAGTTGTCCACTCCTCGCATTCTGCATATCGATTAAGTATATAGCATTTGAATTTTCTCGAGTGGACTGGAGCATGTTGATGGAGCAGGTGTCCACAGATACTATCAAATCGGACACCGCTGTTAGTTCCCTGTGTGGTATCGTGTAAGTGGATATACGACGAATTGTGTCTGACTCAATGATGTGGAAGATAAATTATTTTCTATATCATGATAATCAATCTGGAATAAAGATCCGCGTCCAGACAGTCGCGCTATATACGAATACGAAAGTATCATTCAGTATATTGTTGTCTAAGTCATATTCCCTAACTCTGATATCTCCTTTAAACCAAATCACACTCCTCTATACTGTGACAGGGACATTGCCAATCATGCCCAATATGGATCACCATCATCATCCTTCAGAACTTGAAGAGTTGTATGACGATGACGGTTTCTCCTCTGCAGAGCTTGCGTATCTCCGAGAAAACATGCCTACCACTAGTAGTACTACCGATGATCATCATCTCGCTCATAATCATGAATCTGTAGTCATAAGCTCCCAGGCGGTCCTCGACGACGCATGTGCAGTGATTGCTCCGGTTCGAGCGAATTGCCGCAATCTAGCGGTAGTCCGCGGCAAATCCTGTTGTAAGAGGAACTGGTATGGGCTCGGCTGCACGGGATGGCGTCTAGATGAAAGGGAAGATCGGGAGGAGTGTTTGCGGGTATGCTTACTATATGTTGACAATTAATTTCTTCATTATGACAGGAGCTATACTATTAGTATTAATACTGTGGTATATATAAACGGTCGAGGACACAGCTATGATTACGATCACAGTATACTATAGTGCAACATAAAAACAGCACCGCGCGTCTAATATCCACAACACCCGCAGTGCGTGAGATACAGACTCATGCGAACTGAATAATATGCAGATTATGAGGTCACAGTTGATGGAATTTTGTTAATTTCTTCTGTAGAGTGATATGCTGAGTGTCTTCTCTGTGTATCTGAATACACTATGTAGTTGGATGACAATATTAATATGTGTGTCATACGCTATCCTTAGGAGGCAAATCTAGTTATGATCTACGAGTCCGGGGGTTTCTCGATCATATAATTTTCCGTTCGGTGGTATATGTGATTTCCCCTGTGTCTCGAGTACTAAGACAAACAAATTCATGATCGAGGTGCAATGCTGAGAAAGTAAGATGAGTTCTTAGTAGTAAGAACTCTATATTAATTGCATTAATCTGATCACAAATCACACATCAAACACACAGTCCCTCGAGCATCACGGCCGCCTTCCTCCGGTGCCTCACCGTCTTTTGGCTGGGATGGGATCTCTTTTGCAAAACGTGATCCCAGCGTTTTTAACGTATCAAGCGACCCATCTCGCGATTAGTACTGTTTTTGTCCAAATAAACGTCAGGTGGTGTGTAATAAACGTCATAGTGGCTGGATGGGTATAGTTGTGGTATGATATGGTGGTCTATTTTCTCTCCGCTTTGTGTTTATAGAATTTGTGTCTATATCCGGTTCATTTAAACCATGCCAATCGCAAGATGGGTCGCTTGATACGTCAGAAAGGCTGGCATCTCTTTTGCAAAACGTGATCCCAGCCTTTTTTCACGTATCAAGCGACCCATCTTGCGATTAGTACTGTTTTTTTCTCAATAAACGTCAAGATTGTTGCAATAGACGTCATAGTGATTGAACTGGCCAATCAGGTATCATATGTGGTGGTCTGTAGTGCACTATACTATACAGAGGGCGGTATGATATGTGTGGATACGATACAGTACGTCATCAGATGACGTTTATTACAATCAGTCTGACGTTTATTTGGGAATCAAAGGTAGGGGTTCGAACTTTGTTGTGCATTCACTAGTGAAGGCAACCCCCGCGATCTCGAAAAGTGTAGCGGAGACGGCGGGCATGGGATTTTCGATTGCGTCCTACATACCGGGTCACCCGGTTGCGGTGGGTCTGCAACAGGCGACCGATGTGCTGCTGAGCATCACACCCCTCTTCGTGCCATATTTGTCGGCGTATATCTATTTTCTCTCTGGTTTGTGTTTATAGAATTTGTGTCTATATCCGCTGCATTTAAACTGTGCCATACTATTATGCCGATCATCAGAGACAGCTATCGGCGCAGTAGTTGATAATAGACATTCAGTACGTTCTCAAAGGCGTGACGCAGATATATGAATCGCAATGCAGACAGAGGGCGCGTGTCAACATATAATATCCGTTCGCGATTGCTCTCAATGAATGCATTTGGAGAACTGAATCTTCCGATACAAGGAAGCATTTGGCAGTGATTCAACTGTGATATTATTATTATGGCAGTATTTCACAAACAATTACAGGTCCTGGAGTTCCTCTCCGCCTCCCCGTAATCATGCAGGAGGTGCGTCTTCTATTCTCGCCATCCGAAACGGCGGTCGACAGAATCAGTTTATGCGGAACCTCGTGAAAGGCGCGTTGGCGTTGCTGGCTCCGAGAGTTGCGTTGGGGGCAGTGACAACTGTGGCGAAATTCGGTGTGGAGAGGGCCGCGGGGGCGGGGAGTGCAGTCGCGACAAACGCCCTCACGCAAGCAATACAAGAAGTATATTATTCATATCTGCTGAGGAATATTATCTACAAGATGGTTGGAAAGTATCTACAAGTGATAATTGTCAATCTGTGTCTTCACATATAAATGATCAGGGACGATGCATCTGAGTGAGTCTGTATAATGTTCTATATGGTGGTACTACGCGAATGGTGTTAGATAAATTATCTTGAGAATTCCACTGCCGCTTTTGTAAGACGCGCGTCTGAAAAGTGGAAGGAAAATGACATGTGAAATATGGGTAACTTCCAGAGATATTAATAATGATCCAGATTATGATTCTGACTGTGATTCACAGGCCACCCCAACCATCGCTGCTATCGGAGCTCTTGCCGCTGGTGGCTATGTGTTTTACCATACATGTCCAAACTTTATCCGCAAAATGAGAACGATGTTCGTGGATGTGCCGGGGAGGCTCGGCGGAGCCTGGGCGAAACGTGAGAGGGAGTTGGAGGTGCTATAATAAGTTGCTAGTTGCTAGTATAGCAGTATATTACTATTAGGTAACGATCGGGTCAGTCCAGAATGATCTACGTGAAACTATATCGGTGCGGTATATGATTGATGGTCGCGATGTACTTTGATCGAAAAGTGGGTATACTATACGGTAGGTCTGGATCTGATGTGAGAACATACAGTAAAATGTTTTTGGCATTGTGATGCGATTTGGACGAGAGATCATCACACAGATCAATGATTATATGTTCATTCACAGTCCCGCCATAATAATGCTCTCCCCCTTCCTGCGATTACCGAAGAACACAGGGGCGCAAAGAAGTTTTTCTCTGAAGAGACAAGAAGTCATTCTCCTTTGGCTCTGAGGGACGGATCAGTATTGACTGAGAAACAGAGAGACGCCTTACTTTCGACGAGTGCCCTAGACGAAGAGACGGCGCGAAGTCTTAGATTGCATCATACTCCTGGTTTCATGAGTGGAAGTACAAGACGCACTCATCATTCCTCCAATGAAGAAGACGACGATTTCAGTCCCAGGAGTGATGTGGTTCCTGGTTTGTTAGCTGAGGATCAGTTTGGCACCCTGAACGAACTCGAAGAAAATCATGCGTCTGGTGATAGAGGACATGATCATCCGATGATGCGAGGATTACCACACAAGTACTCATCGAATACAGAAGATGTGGAGGAAGAGTCTACCCCACTGTCCACCAAAGCCAAGCCGTTCGACCAGGCGGCGATTAAAAGTTTCATTGATCAGAACGGTGATGAAATTCCTCGAGACAAGCTAGTAGTCGGTCAAGCAGTACAGATCCGGCTGGAGAACGGGGAGAAACTCCATGTAAATCACGCCTTTCTACTAGAGGCCGCGGTGGAAGTGGAGGCGGGTGGTGAAGGGAACAAGTCTATTAATTCAGCGGGGGTTCAAACTTATGGAACGATGGGGGCGAATGGTATTACTATTACAGTCTATTAATTCGGCTGGGGTTCAAACTTACGGGACGGTGGGGACGAATGGTGGTATATAGATAATTATAAGTCTATACAAGAGACTCGAGTAACTAGGTGGAATATCAACTTGTAAACTACGCAGTGTCAAGGGACACGTATATACTACATATCCCAGTGTAGTATAGGGGATTCGTATACTTGTCCACAAGGCATGAGATCATGTCAGAGAACCCTCTGCTCTTCCGACAACTGACGATAGTATACCCGATCAATGATATGAGTTAGTATTTGATTCTGTGTTGACAAATTTGAGGTGTGAGTTAGTATACTACGTAATATTATCGCATATACTATATAGTTAGTACTGACGACAGGTCCTCTGCTAGACTCTGCTCTTCCGACTCCTCTGTCGTTCTACGGTCCCGACAACTCCCCCGAGCCGACTCATGGAAAGAAGACACTCTTCTCACTAGACACAGAGCCCGGATTCGACCCGATTGTACTCTATCCGTTGCTTGATCCGTCCATTTTGGATCTCCATCAGGTTCACTCAATTTCAGATTCTTCCACATCTAACAATCCCAACACGAAGATTGCAGACTCATCAGCTGAAAAAAACCTGAGCATATGGGAAATGCTACATGAGAAAAAGAAGCACACTAGTAAGACTGACGCGGTGGGAGCCTTGTCTCTAGAAGTGATGACAGAACAAGAGGAGAGTCTTCAGGCTACAAACTATAGTGCGGAGGAACTTGAGGACCATAATAATCCCACAGAAGAACCCCACATCGATGCCCAGCTCGAACCATTCCGCTCGGATTCTGATGGGGCTTACTTCTACGTCATCTGCCGCATGTCCAAACTCGTAGAGCTACTGCAGATGACCGACGCCGAGGCAGAGGAGCGGGGGGTGACAGCTTATCGGAATCACTTGGCTATGACGCTGGTGGCCCTACATGCGGCAGAGACCAGTAGTGTGCTTGCGAGCTCGTGAGGGATGCGTTGGTTATTTTGGGGGCATGATTCCGTTCATAGTGTACTATCCAAATTGAATGCGGGGGTGCAGTGTAATCCAAAAGGGATGGATCATGCAATGTGTTGAGAGTGCAATGGTGAATCTCGAGTAGTTGCAATAGGCTTCTTGACAGAGATCAATCAACATGAGATTATAGTTTTTTGAGAATTCAAGCTCGCCACACTGTACATTACAATAGTTATGCATTTTTGTGAGGTCTGGCAAACTGATCTATAGATCATACTCAGGCGGGAGATTGTGTGAGAGTTGTGAGTGATGAAATAGCAGTGTGTTGTTTGTGAAACGCAATGGTGAACGATATAAAGAGCGCACATTTTTAGGAGTCTTTTTTTCTCCGTGCATTGCTACACACAGAAATTCTCATTTACAGTGTGTTCCAATAGAATTCTGATAATTTTTTTCGCGTTGACGATTTCCGCGACTAGATTTTCGATTTGCTTTCTTTTTCTCCCGGTCTACTCCTGTGCAGATAATATCTCGTTAGTCTTGAAGTCTCTTATGCCTATTGATATCATCGTGGCTATAACGCAGACAAAAACTGTACACGTAAGTCATAATCAGTCGCTAGTCCACACCCGGTAAGTCTGACCGCAGTCGTACAGAGAAAGCTATGTTGAAAAACATTTAAGCAACAACAAAAAGCACAAGAACAATTTCTACGAAGATCTCCTAGAAGCTTTCTAGAGTATAAGGTTCAGATCAGATTTGTTCAGAAAAGTGCAATAGACAACGTACTGAAGAAAATACACTTAGTGTATACGCTACAGTATATATCAAGACAGACCGTAAGTATCGAGATCGAGTTTAGTGGAGCTTTGTCGTTTAGAAATTAAACCCATCTCACGTCGAGCTCGGGACACTTAGCTATACATTACAAGATACGAAATTATCACGGTCTAAAATTTACACATCTCTAACAGGCTATTTCCACATCTCTAATTCGTCGTAAAAGCTATTAGATTCCTAGAAGCTAGAAGTTTACAAGTTACGGTCCACAATTGGGATAAGTCAAAGAGGAATCGGTCAGTTTACGACTATAGGAATAGTTCTAACTCACACGTAGTCTAGACGTGCGAAACAAATCAGTCAGTGCGATATCAAACAGTCTATAGGCAAAGAGATAAACACCCTAGTAAAACTTTTTCAGTGCGAAGACAGCTTTCTCCATATTACTTTCTTTTGTGATTTGAAAAGTCCAAGACATATTTCTTTTGCGATTTTGCAAGTTTGCGAATTCTCTGGACCTGGATTTATCAAGACACATACCCATTTTTCTTCACTTGGACAACGCGAAGAAGTATCTCATTTGAATTCGAACAAAACAGCGAACAATTTTCTCCATAAATCAATTAGCTGTAGATTTTAGCTCACTATATAGATACAAGGTTTGAGGCGCGCAGCTGAGCTGCGCGCCCTTGATTGTCACGTCTCACTTGACAACCTGGGCCCCGACGACGACTGGTGATGACTACCACCGATGCTCTGCCTAGGTCCTGACTGACCACACCAGACCTGGCAGTGGCCTGCTGCATATATGCGATCAGAGCCGCGCCGCTATAGCGGCGCAGTCGCAACACTGATCTCAGCTACCCCCATCATGACCGGGACACATGCGGCTGTTGCAGACCGATGCAAACAACTGCCATGCTACAACAGATTCATGCCAGCCATATTCCTACCCCTATATGGACTGCTCAGGCACGCGCACTCTGCTGCGCCGCTGTGGAGAATACGTATGGACTGGATGCTGCCAATGGCCGGCACATGACTTCAGGAGCGACATGCGATCAGAACCGCGCCACTGAGGCGACGCGTCGCACATCGCCTGTGAGAGTCCCCCGTATGCGATATGCTGCGCCCGTCGCCTGTGAGGGCCGCCCATACAACGACCTTTTCAGCACCATCAAACCAGCAAATCCTCTTCGGACAGACCAGATCAAACGACAGCTTTTTCAACACCACTAAACCAGCAAATTCCCTTCGGACAGACCAGACCGAACGGCAGCTTTTTCAACACCACTAAACCAGCAAATGCTCTTCGGACAGGCCAGACCCAACGACAGCCTTTTCGACACCATCAAACCAGCAAATCTCTTCGGACAGGCGAGACCCAACGGCGACCTTTTCAACACCATCAAACCAGCAAATTCTCTTCGGACAGACCAAGCCAAACAGCAGCTTTTTCAACACCATCAAACCAGCAAATCCTCTTCGGACAGACCAGACCAAACGCCAGCTTTTTCAACACCACCAAACCAGCAAATTCTTTTCGGACAGACCAGACCCAACGACGGCCTTGTCGACACCATCAAACCAGCAAATCCTCTTCGGACAGACCAGACCCAACGGCGACCTTTTCGACACCATCAAACCATCAAATCCTCTTCGGACAGACCAGACCCAACGACGACCTTTTCAACACCATCAAACCAGCAAACCCTCTTCGGACAGGCCCGACAAAACGACAGCTTTTTCAACACCACCAAA
>JACKZZ010008126.1_pt1 | contig 11457 bp, 5 predicted proteins | sample 8027871 | NCBI WGS metagenome assembly JACKZZ01 (sample SAMN15724774, study PRJNA655200) | protist metagenome | isolation source: fluorescence activated cell sorting (FACS) single amplified genomes of... | place: USA: West Boothbay Harbor, Gulf of Maine | collected 2000-07-19
TTTGATTTAAACAAACTTTACCTTAATCATTAGTTAAATGAGTTTAGATAAAAAAACAGATATGTATTTGGATATGACTGATAGTGATATTGATAAACTTCTTCTAAATATAGATCTCATTACTAATGATGTAGATGAATCAGTAGATAACTTAAAGAATATGGATTCAAATAAAATGATTGAAGATGTATGTACAAATTGTAAATCAGATTCATTAGTTAAAAATCAAAATGGAGAAAGAATATGTAAAGATTGTGGATTAGTAAATAGCGAACATTATGATGAAGTTCCAGAATTTAATAATGATTTAGAAGGATCGTCAAGGTATGGATGTCCTTCAAATTATTTTTATCCAAAATCAGCATTAGGTACAAAAATTAGAGCAAGAGGTTTTAATAAATTAAGTAATTTACAGAAACAAGGACAAATGCCATATAGAGAAAAGAGTTTACTTGAAACACTAACTAAAATTCAAAAGAAATGTAAACAATATAATATTTCCCAAACAGTTATTGATAGCGCAAAAATTTTATATAAGAAAGTTACAGATTGTAAACATACAAAAGGTAAAAGAGTAGGAAAGAATAGAATTATGAGATGTATCAATCTAAGATCTATGATAGCAGCATGTTTATTTCATGCATGTAAATTACAAGGTGAACCAAGAAGTCCGAAAGAAATTGCAGATATTTATGATTTAGAAATCAAAAATGTTAACAAAGGATGTAGAAAGTTTTTAGAGTTAATTGACATTGAAAGTTTAAATACAGAATTTAATAGTTCAAGATCATTTGATTTTATAGATAGATTTGCTAGTAAATTAAACTTAACAGACGAATATATTCAAATTGCAAAAGATATATCAACTAATATTCATAAATTAGACATAGCATCAACACATGAACCTCCATCAGTAGCAGCTGGATGTATCCTAATGGTTTCAGTAGTATATAGATTAGATATTAGTAAGAAACAAATATCAGAAGTATTTAAGATTTCTGATGTAACTATTTCAAAAACATATAGAAGAATTTACCCTTTTCATAATATTGTTATGAATAATAATATTACAAATTTGGTAACTGAAAAAAGAAACCAACTTCCAAAAAGAAAGATTGATATTACAAAAGACAATTTAGTGGTACCAAAAAATTTAATTAATCTTAAAGATACAGACGAAAATTCAAAAATATTGCTAACTGAAGATGATGATATTGAATCTTGTGAATCATTATCTAATAATAAAAATAATTACGATAGTGATTCAGATACATTATCAAATGATAATTACTCAGATGAAAATACCAATCAAATAGAAATAGAAGTTTAAATTAAGTTGAAAGTGTGTTTTGCATACTAAAGTTTATTTTAAATTATTCTAAAATTTTATCAATATATTCACTAATATATCCAACAAGTGTTATTCTAAAATTCTTATCAATTAGTTTAGGATACTTCTCTTTAATTTCTTCAATATCTTTATTGTTTTCTTCAGACACATAAACTTGTGTTACTCCTGCTTTCTTAGCACCAATTAATTTATAAATTAATCCTCCAATTTTTGTTATTTTTCCAGTTAATTCTATTTCACCAGTCATCGCTATATCTCTTTTAATTTTTTTATTTAAAATTGTAGATATAAATGCACATGTGAATGCACAACCTGCACTAGGACCATCCTTAGGAGTTGCTGTAGATGGAGTATGAACATGAAATCCATTTTTAAATTCAGTAAAAATATATTCTTCGAAACTAATTTTTTTCTTTGGATCATTGGTATCAGTAAATGATTTTTTATTACCATATTTTTTAAACAAGTATTGTTTTGCACAAGTTAATGAACAATTTACTGATTCTTTCATTGTATCTCCTAAACTTCCTGTTAATACAAGACCATCATTTTTCTCATTATTTGAAATAATATTTTTTACTATTTGAATAGGAACTATACCACCATTACCATTACTAGTTGCATATAAACCATTTATTATACCAATCTCATTTTTATCATGAATAACTGTATTGTTATCAATATTATTTTTTAATATCTTATTTACCAACTTTTTATCTATTTTTATTGTTTTTATGTTTTTTGAAAAGAATCCTCTTTTATAAATCTTATCTAAATTCAAATGCAGTAATATTTCTTCAATTTTCCTTTTAATATCTCTAACTCCAGCTTCTTGTGTATAGTTTTCGATTATATATTCTATAGTTTCATTATTAATTGACAATTTAATATCGTCTAATCCAACTGAATTTACTATTTCAGGAGTTATAAAATTATTTACTATTTCTAATTTATCATTTGAAGAATAAGGACTAACATTGATTTCTTTTAATCTATCTAATAAGATAGGATCAACTAAAGAGGAGTCATTGTAAGAAAACATCATTATAACCTTATCTAAAGGAAAATCAATTCCTTGGAAAAATCTATCTTGAAATGTTTTATTCATATTAGGATCTGTTAAATGAATTAATATCGATGTTATTTCATTTACTTGTCCATGTTTACTACAGGCTTTATCTAACTCATCAAAATATAATATACATCTAGATTTACCCATCTCAACCATTTTCTTTATTATCATACCTGGTTGAGATCCTGAATAAGTATAACCATGACCATGTAAAATTTCACCATCATTTTGACCTCCAAGAGTAATTTGAGCAAAAGGAATATCTAATGCTTTGGAAACGCTTTTAGCTAAAAGAGTTTTACCAACACCTGGTGGACCTACTAAACCAAAACTACTACCTTGAGAACCAGGATTTGATACCCATTTTCCAATTATTTGAAGTAAAGACTTTTTAGCTTCTTCATGTCCATAAGAAGCATTTAATAATTTGTTTTCCACATTTTTTATATATTGTTGAGCTTTTGTTGAGTCATTTTTTAATCCTTTAAAAAATTGATCTTCATTCGAAGATGGCCATGGATAATTTATTATATGTTTAACAAAAGTTAATTGTTTGAAATATTCATTATTAAATGATTTCATTTCTTCTATTTTTTCAATTGCAAGAGATTTTACATTTTCAGGAATACTTTTATTAGTTATTAATTGTTTTGAATAATCAATATTGTCAATATTGATTTTTTTAAGTTTTTCAATTTGTTCTCTTACAGAAGAAGAACTCTTTTTTACTTTACTTTGTAAATAAAAACTTAAATTTTCATAAATTAAATTATAAATATTTTTTACTTGGTTTTTCTTTTCTTTTAATAGACCCAATAAAATACCAGCAATATCATAATTTTCATCATCACCTAATAATAATAAAAAAACTATATCATACATTTCCTTAATTTTAGAATTCTTAGATAAAAACTCTTTCATTAAATTTAGTATTGACAATCCAACAATATTCATAAATTTATTGTAATTATCTTCTATATGTTTTACGTATTTTTCTACAGAATAACTATAAATGTTACCTATATAATCGTACCTAACAAACATTTTAACAAATTTATTTTCTATTTTTTTTTCCTTTGCAATGTTTAAAATATCATTCTTTTTTTTATAAAGTATTGGTAAATTAATTTGACTAGATTTTAAATTTATACTAAGATAATCATTTTTGAATATTAATTTAATTAAAATTACATAGTTTGTATCATTTGTTGATTTTTCATCAGAAACATTCAATGGATATTTTAAATACAAATATCTTGTTCTTTCTAAAAAATCGTTGCTACAAACTTTAGTAGGTTTTACAAAATAATATCCATCTTCAGCAAGTAAATTTAAATTTATATTATTTAACTTTGCTTTTTTATTTTTTATTTCTATTTTTTCAATACCGATACAAGTAACTAAACTTTCAAGTTCAAAAAATAAATCCTTATATTCATCTTTTAATACATTCAACTTTTCTTTATCAAAATAATATTTTACAGTATTATTTATATTTCCAAGACCATACAGTTCTATCATTTTACTAATTTTTTTACTATATTCATCAAGTGGATCTTCAATTGGAAATACCTTCAAATTAGAATCTGTGTTTTCCTTATCAAATAATCCTTTAAACAAATAATTGTCCAAATCAAGTAAATGTAAAAAAGAATCACTATCAGATAAAATACTAGATTCAGTAGCTATACTTTCAGATTGTAAATTATTAAAATCTTTTGAAGAAACCATAATACTTGAATCAGAAACTTCTTCAGAATTTTCATTTTTTATACTACCAATCTCAATATTTATAAATTCATTATACTTAGAGTTTAAGATTTTTGTGACTTCAAATAAATCATTCAGTATTTGCATTCTATTATTAAATTCCAAAAAATTTATACTCATTAATAAATTTACATGCTCCTGCAATAAAGATATAATTTTGCAAATACTAGAATATCTTTTTTGCAAAAGAAAAAGTTTTAATTTTTGCATATTAAAGTTCATTGTAAATATATCATGATTTATAAAATAAATTATATTGTTTTTTACATTTTTAACTAAAATTCGTTTTTTAGATTTTTAACTAAAATTCATTTTTTATAATTCTTATATGTTTATTCAAATAAAGATTAAGAAACGCATTTAAAAAGTAAAAATAAGAAGTGAGTTTGATTTAAAAATATAATGTATACAATAAGTATATATGCCCGTTAGTTCTAAGAAAAGTCAGGTTAAAACCGGTTCTAAGACCACAAAGAAAGAAACTGTAGAAGTTGAAGTTAAAGTTGAAAAATCAACTAAATCAGTAAAAGCCCCAAAAACCCAAAAAGCTGCTGGAAAGAAAGCTGCTGCTCCAAAGAAAGAAAAGAAAGCTGCCGCACCAAAGACAGAAAAAGATACCGAAGTTAAATCAAATGTAAGATCATTCAAGGTACAACTACCAGGAAGTGATGTGTATGTAGGTAGATTCACTGGATTAACTCCATACCAAGCTGCAAACAAAGCTCTTTCCAAATACTTCAGAGAAACCAAAAAACCAAAAGCTGAAATTAAATTTAGTATTAGAGAATCAACCAGAGGAAGTAAAAGATCCACTTATACTTACAATGGTGAAAGACAAAAACTTGATACCCCAGTTGAATACACTATCTCCAACGGTAAAGGCGAAGATAGAACCATTGTCAAGAAATTCAAAAACAGACTTACCAAAGTAAAGAAGAGTGATCTTGTACATAGTGCTTAAATTATGTAAAAAAGAATAATCATTATTTAAATAAAAGGATAAGCATATTGCTTACCCTTTTATTATATTAATTTGTTAATTTTATTTAAGCTTGACTAGAAGCAGCCTTGTGGAAGACGTACATAGCAGCAGTTACAAGAAGTGCTAATTGAATATCTTGTCCAGATCCACCTTGATAGATAAGATTCCATACTAAAAACCATTGAACAGGTTCATTTTGGAAGAATTTAGCAACATTTGATGGTGGAGTTGGAAATCCTCCATAAGCACCGATAGCAGTAGCAGTAGCTAATAAGATTTGATCGTAAGTATACTTACAAAAAGCCATTGTATATATATTTTAGTAGATAAAAAAATTTTTCTACTAAATTAAATAGATTCATTAATCAACATAGCAAAATTTAAAATCATTCTATTTTTAAAAATTTTTAGATATTTTTTCACATATACTATTTATTTTATTTATTTGTTCTAAATAAGAAGAATTGTTAACAAATAAATTTATATCTCTTATACTATCATCAATAATACTACACAGTTCATCATTTTTTGGAATTTCATTATTTTCTATTCCTGACTTTAAGAAATTACATAAATTTATTAATTCATCTTTTGAATCTTCAGAAAATAACTCGTAAATATACTTTAATTTCTCATCTATAAATTTTTGATCTATTGAATCAACCTTATTAATTCTTTCATGAATTTCTAATAAACATTCTTTTTTAAACTCATCATTTAAATCTTCTGCTTTTGATAAATAGAAATCTATTTTTGTATTCAGATTTTCTATTTTTTCATCTAATATTATTTTGTCAATATCTAAATAACTATCATTATTTATATCATTATCTAATTCATTTACTTTTTTAATCAAATTATTGGAGTTATTAATTAATAAAAAATAGTTTTCATCCAAATCTTTATCTATTTTTATAAGCTCTGGTATTGATGGAATATCATTTTCATCTACAATTGACTCATATAAAGATTCAAAATATTTAGCTTTATCTTCATCAATTTGATCTGAAGTAAAATATTCTGATTTTAACAAATTCTCAATCTTATTTTTTATTTTATAACAAAGATTTAAAATTAGTGCTTCTTTTTCATCTAATTTTTCCAATTCAAATAAATCTGTATTATCTAAATCTTCATCTATCTCAATTTCACATTTAATTAATACATTTTTATTTTCATTAGTTTTTATATCTTCAACACAAACACTAATTAATCCATTCAAATCTACCTTAAATGAAATATTTATTACTGGATTTGTTGTTAATGATACTTTATCAAAAATTATTTCACCAATTTTAATATTATTTTTTGCAACATTTTTTTCTCCTTGGTAAACTATTATCTTTACTTCTTCATCCCCTGGAGTATCAGTTGTATATTTTCTACTTCTAGTAGCTGGAAGAGGAGTATTTTTTGGTATTATTACTGAAAAATTTCCATCTGCAGTTTCAACTCCAAGAGATAAAGGTAATGTATCTATCAAAATAATATCGTTAAAATTATCTAATTTATTTTTTATTAAAGCACCATAATAACATGCTCCTAATGATACAACATGTTGTAATTGATTATGAATCATTGGTTTTATTTTAAAAATTTCATTAATTAGATCTTTTATTAAAATTAATTTAGAAGAACCGCCTACAAATAATATTTTAGTTAAATTTATCTCTCCATTAGATATTCTATCTCTAATACTAATAATTCGTTCATCATTTTTAATTCTTTCTAATAGTTCTCTACAAATATCTCTTAAATTATTATAGTCTAAGATAAATTTACTATTAGGAATATCAGATTCACAATGTGAATCAAATGATACTTTTTTTAAGAAATAAAGTTTTTCCTTTGCATTATTACATTTCTTCCAAAATGCAGTTTTTCTTATATTTTTATTAGTTTCATTAATATCACTGTCTTCTTTTTTAAAATATTTATATAAACAATCAGTAAAGTTATTACCCCCTAAATCATTAATACCAAAAGAATCTACAACTTCAAAATATGATCCTGATTCATCTTTTTCAACTTCTAATAAAGAAACATCAAAAGTACCACCTCCAATATCGAAAACTAAAATATTTTCATCAATTAAATCTTTTGAATCTAATCCATATGCAAAAGCTGCTGCTGTTGGTTCATTGATTAATCTTATAACATTAAATCCTGACTTTTTTGCATTATCTAATACAACATTTCTCTGATTATCGTTAAAATTTGAAGGAACTGTTAGGACAGTCTCAAAATTTACATCAGAAGATTCTTTAAAAAAGTCTTTAACTAAACTAAATAAATATCTAAAGTAAAGAAAAATAATATTATTTATTTTAGGGTCAATACCTGTATCATTAATTCTTGACTTGAAACTTTCAAATATTGGTGCATCATCAGTATAGTTTAAGTTTGGAATATGATTCCCAAAATACTTTTTTTCTCCCAAATATACTTTACTAGGAATCAAAGAATTTACACCATCTTTTAAAACTTGAGGACCTTTGTCGAAATAACTTATAACGGAGTTTGTTGTTCCAAAATCAATTCCTAATATAATTTCTTTGGATTTTAACATTTCACTCATAATATTATAAATGAAATATTAAAATTATCTTTAAACTAATCTAATTAAAAACCTGATGTATCAACTTGATCTTTAGCCCATTTTTGATTTATATATGTATTTGAAATTACTCTTGAATTATCCCATTCTTTTAATAACATGGGGTATCCAGCTTCATTAGAAGGTAATGGATCCATATGCTTACTTGCAACACATAGAGGAGGTTTTCTCTGAGGTACTGACCATTTGTCAGTATTTAATAATGTATATTGATTTTCCCAATCATCAGGAGGTAATTGATCACCTAAAGGAATTCTTTTTTCTAAAGGAAGTTCATCATATTTCATATCACCATATAACGATGATTTCTTATTAACAACTCTATCATTATTAACAACTCTATCATTATTAACAACTCTATCATTTAATTTTTTAATTGTAGTATCTCTTAACTTTTCAAGAGCTTTTATTAAACTTCCTAAATTAACATCTCCTTTTTTAGCTGAAGAATAAATATCTTCTACTTCATCTAAATTTAAAACCTTATTAGATAAAAGTTCTTTTAATAAAATTTTTACATTTCTTTTTTCTATATCAGTAACAGTTACTGACTTCTTCTTATTGTTAAGATTATCTTTTAAATCATCTATTTCATCAAGCAAATTTCTTTTAACAACTGATATCTCATCATGAATTACATCATGACTATGTTGTTTAACTTTAACTCTTTCTTCCTCTGGTACAAATACAGGTTTACCTTCAATATTATCCTTTAACTTTCTTATAGCAACTTTATTTTCTGCTTTTCTAACCTCTCTTTGAATCTCTTTTATTTCATCTTTAGATCTTAATCTTAGTCCTCCAGAAAGTTCTGTAGGTTCTTCTTCCATATTTTGTTCTATTTCACTGATTGCCTGCTTGTTTGATTTTGGAGTTATAGTCTTCATAATTTTAGGTAATTTAGGAACAGGTCTAGGTCCAGAATTTTTTCTTAATTTTCTAATCTCACTTTCTGGAGATGTACCATCCAACACATCAATTATAGGCTTATTTTTATCTAAAATAGTTGACACATCTTGAATTACATCCTCTTCTACATCATCTTCACTATAAACATTAATATTATCATTAGAATCAATTGTATCATCTTCATCATCGATAGCTAATCTTTTTTCGATTGTATTATTTCTCTTCTTTTCGATTGTATTATTTCTTTTCTTTTCAGTTGTATTTTTTCTTATCTTCTTAATATCATCAGTAGTATTTCTGATTTCTTTTAAATCAACCTCTTTAACAACCATATCTTCATAGTTTTCATCAATATCTACTAGTTTAGATTCAACTATATTAGAAATTGTATTTATAATTTCTTCTTTTATAGATTTATTATACTTTATCATTCCTAAAGCTACTCTATTTTTATCAATATCTAAATCTCCTAACTTAATTCTAACAACAATAATTAAAGAGCCAGGAAGAAGGCTAATTTCAATTACATTTCTAGGTATACCTAAATTAACTGAATATCTTGCTCTTATATCTTGAATAATAGATGCCTTCTGAGAAATACTTAATTTTTTATAACTAACATTTTCAATCTTAAATGAAATTTCTAATTTTGAATCTTCTGTTTTTACATTTCTAGATTTTGGTAATTTACTTTCAACCTTAATTACTTTTTTAACATCTTCAATATTTCTGTATACTTTTTTAATTACTTTTTTCTTTTGAATTGGTTTTTTAACTAGTTCGGCCTTTTTTCTACTTTCTTTTATTAATTTTGGAATTAATTCTTTTTGTTCAGTAACTAAATCTCTTTTCTTCAATTTTGATTTTGCACTTCTTTCAATTCTATTTCTTAATATATTATTTACTTTTCTTTTATTTGATTTAGAATTATATTTATTTTCATCACTGATACTATCATTATCGTTGATACTATCATTATCGTTGATACTATCATTATCATTGATACTATCATTATCGTTGATACTATCATTATCGTTGATACTATCATTATTATAGATATCATCATCGTCGGTACTATTATTTAATTCAAAATTATTTAAATCACCGATCTTTCTTAATTTATTATCTATATCTTCATTTATTTGTGATATTTCTGATCTTTTATTTATTTTACTAGATTTCTTTATTGATTTAATTTTATCTTGTTTATCACTATTATTAGATTGTTTAGCAAATATATCATCATTATATGTATCTCCAATATCATTTATATTATAAGTATCATATTTTGAATCCAATCCAACAGAATCTCCCTTTGATAATAATTTTGGTTTATTAGATGTTTCCATTACTTTCTTTTTGTTCCTTGGATTATCTAATATTTCAGAAGGTCTATTGTCTGAATCAATATATATTTTCTTTACACTTTTTGAATCTTCTCCATTTTCAATTAATACATACTTCTTACCATTTGATTTATCTATCTTTACATAATCATCTTCTAAATTATCTAATTTTATTTCTTTGCCTGATAATGGATCTACTAATATTTTTTCTGAATCATTAGTTCCTTTGATAAATGCACTATCTACTCTTAATACTTTTGGACCTACATCAGAATATTTTTTTCTAACAATACCTTTCTCTTGTAAATCGTTTATTTCCTTATAATTTGACTCTTGAAAGACTGTATCATAATCTTGAATAATAGAATTTTTAACAATATCATCTTGAATATCAAATTTATTTAAGCCATATTTTCTTAAATCTTCAGGATTCAATGCACTTGGATTAATTAATTCATTTCTTAATCTGTTAATTTCATTATCAGTATTATTTTCTGCTTTTTCTCTATAAATACCAACATTTTTATCTCTAAAAACAGCATTACTAATTTGTTTTTTATTTCTTTCTATATCTCTTAATTGTGTTTGTTTTTTAGTATTATTACTTTTTCTATTTTTAATACCAGAATAAATTTTTTCATCACTATCATTAGTTGCTTCAGGTAAAATATCTGAATCTTGCATTAATGGCATATTTTGATTCACATTGTGAATCAATTTATCTTTTGTATTCCTTGAATTAATTTTGTAATCAACATTATCTTTTAGTTTTAGACTAGATACTGATTTTAATCTATTTCTATTTACTTTTTCATTTTTAACTATTTTTGGTTTTCTTAAATCTTCAGTATTTTTCTCAGATTTTATAAAGATAGATTCATCTTCATCTTCATCATAATTTAAGTCTAATTCTTCATCATTTATAATACTACTTTTTTTACTTAATTTTGATTTTTTAGAATTTTCATTAATATAGTTTTTAGAAAGATTTTTATCTTGATTTAAATCATTTTCAAGGAAAATTGAACTTCTTTCTAGTTTATTCTCTTGATTTACATTATTAACTAATTCATCCTCAGAAACATCTTGTTCATCAAGATTATAGTTAGGAATTTCTCCAGCTTTTACTCCTTTTTTAAGATTATCCAAAGATTTTTTTGTGGTTGCTAATTTATTACTTAGCTTGCCTAAAGGAGTTGAATCTAAATAATTATCAATACCTGATAAATTATTATCTTCAGCAAGTGGAACAACCATTTCATCTTTAACAATTAATGATTTTTTATTATTTTTATCTATTCTAAAATTTGGCATTTCTTTTGATTTAATTTTTAATTTAAAGTCTGATATTTTTTTAGATTCTTTTTTAATTATTGTTTGTGAATTTACAATCTTTTCCTTTACAATATC
>JACKZZ010004323.1_pt1 | contig 11452 bp, 9 predicted proteins | sample 8027871 | NCBI WGS metagenome assembly JACKZZ01 (sample SAMN15724774, study PRJNA655200) | protist metagenome | isolation source: fluorescence activated cell sorting (FACS) single amplified genomes of... | place: USA: West Boothbay Harbor, Gulf of Maine | collected 2000-07-19
AGATTCAGATTATATTACACTTAATTTAACAGGAGCACAAGATTATTTAGGTAATTTAATACAAGGGTATCAAACATGGTATATTTCTAATTCATCTATACAAGATGATAATAACCCTTCTACAGAAGATGCTACTTTATTAATTATTAATCAAGAACCATCTTCAGATGCAGTTACTTCATATGATAGTTTATTTTATGATTTAACCTTTAGTGCAAGTGGTGTTTATAGTTACTATGCTACAGCATCAGGAGAAGATCCAAATGTAATTCCTAGTACAGGTGTTACACAATCAGTAGCACAAGGATATTTCCCACCTATACCAACTTTCCCAACAGAATCATTTTTTAGAGGTTGGGCTAAATCAAATTATTTTGAAGGAAACACAGATGGTACTGTATATAGAGTAGATTCTGGAAGTGGGTTTAGTACAGATACATTAGGTAATTTTAATACAGGGTCTGTAGAAATGGATTTTGATAGTTCAATACCATACACAGGAAGTAAAATTCCATGGTTTATGAATGCTCCATCTTCAACATTACAAGTATTAGATAATTCTAGTTTAGTAGGTAATTTAGGAACAACTGATTTACAATTATATACAGGATCAATTACCGCTTCAGCAGTACCAATTGGACCCTCGTTTACGACATTACAAACTCCTACACCAGTAGTAGCAAGTAATATTTTAATTGAAACTATATCTGTTCCAACCCCAGCAACATTGTTTATTCAATGTCAAAATTTAACTAATTTCCAACAGGTTAACTATTTCGGAGGACAGATTACTATAACGGCTACAGATCAAACTTTACCTTGGAGTGTATTAGTAAATTATTTAGATGGAAGTGGTTGGGTGACTTTAAGTGCAAATTCAGGAACAGGAGATGCTGTTATTTCAGTTAATGTTAATAATGATCAAAGTGGTTTGTCATCTCCATTAGCTACTAGAACTGCAATAGTAACAGTACAATCATTAACAAGTCCTACAAATAATTCATCTTGTACTGTAACTCAACAAATATATGACAATACAGGATATGTTCCTCCAAACCCAAATCCATAAAAAATTAATATTTATACTAAATGGCTACGATACAATATTACTTAAACGAAGAAAAAAATACAATTTTAGTTTCTGGTTCTTCAACCAAAGCTGGAATGAATGCTCTTTTGACTTCAAGTAAAGATCCTAGTGCTAATTTTGATCCTAATTTAACATCAAAAATATCTTCATTAGGAATGAATACTACTTATGTAGTACAAAATGGTATTGATACTCATTCTATTGATATAACAAATAACCAAGAATTATGGGTATATAGAGGTTATAACCAGGATGGAGGAACAGATGGAGAAACTTACAGATATAATCCCCACTTACATAGACCTTATAAAGCATATATTTTAACAGAAACGGGATCTGGAACACCCTCTTTTCCTTATTCTCCAACAGGAAGTGATATTAATACCAACGCACAAAGTTCTACTGGAGGAGATATAGCAGGAAAATTTCTTGAAAAACAATTATCTATAGTAGGTAATACTTCAGCAGCTATATCTTCAAGTGCTGATAGTGGTTCATTTACTGTATTTGATAGTGGAAGAGGTGTTCATCCTTTTATTTTTACTAAATATCATACATTAACATCTCCCCCAGCAGTTGGAGCAGCATATTATGTATATCAAGAAGGGGTTAATTATCAAGATACAAGAACAACATTACAATTTAATACTTCAACAACAGGTGGAAACCCTGGTGTAGATAAAATAGCATTTAATAATGCTACAGTTAATTCTATTACTGAAGTTTACATTGAAAACGATCAAGGCATTGCTCAAATATTAGGCCCATTATCAGAATCTATAATAAGAGGAAAAGATGGAGGAAAGTATAAAGTAGATAATAGCAATAATAATGAATATGTAGAATTTAATATAGACACTATTGATTTAGATACATTATCTTCTTATTGGACTTTAACAGTATCTAATCCATCTACATCAACCCCATTTAGTTTATTTGGAAATAATGCTCCAATTAGTGGATCAAATATTGATTTCCCTCAATTAGAATCTATTATTAGCCAACAACAAGGAGTTACCCAAAATATTACTCCTTATACTAATGATAATGTTGCCTTTGAAACGGGTTCATATTCATTTACTAGTAGTACATTTACCCAAGAAGGATTTAATGGTAGTGTAGCATCAGGATCATCTCAATTTGGATTATATACTGACTATGATTTTTATGTAGGGTATAATGCTGTAAACGAATCAACTAATACAATAAGAGTATTTTTTACTGGATCAGGAGGTTCATTTGATTCTAGATTTTTTGATCTACCAGCTGATAGACAAGCAACGTTTGTTGGTATAGTAGGAAGCACTTCAGCATCAGATGCTAATGGTGATAGTGCTAATTCAAGTAGATTTAATGATGGTACCTATGTAGGATCAAGATTTAATGTTGAAATAAATAATCCATCCAGACCAGGTATTACACCTAGTAATGTATTTTCAACAAGGTGGAATGATACTTATATTTCATTTTCACAATCATTGTCTGAATCTATAGATGGGCTTTATATATTTAACCAAATACCCCAAAATGATATTCAAGTTACAGCTTCTGTTTTATTAGCTGCTTGGACAGGTAGTGATTCAGGTTCAAAATATGGTATTGATGATTATTCAACTGCAGAATATGGTGAAGGAGAAACAGGAGAAGGACCAACATGGCAAACAGCATCTTTAAGAATATATACAGGTAGTTATCCAACTAGTGTACCAAATACAACAGATGCATTTTTAACAGAATCAATATATTCAAGTGCATTTATTCATACTCAAAGTCAAGGTGTTCCTGTAACTTTTAGTTTTTCAATACCATCAGAATCTATAGCAATTAAAGATTGTTTATCAATGGCATTGCATGTATCTTCAGGGTCATTTAATTCGGCATCAGTAGAAAACTCATTAGTAGTAAGAAATTACAATTTAGAATTTTTTACACCTACTCAAAGTGGACAAGGTGATGGTAGAGTACCAACATTTATAGAAAACGCATTTTCAGGAACATTAGGATTTAGTAATACTGTTGATTGTCAACCATTATATGCTAATGTAACATCAGAAAGAATTAATAACAGAATTCAAATTGTAGAACCTCAACCAACATCTTCAGGTTTTGGTGGTTTTCATCCATTGAATTTCTTCCCTATATTATCGGGATCAGCTCAAAAATCTACAATACCTGAATCTTATTACACAACATTTAGGCATATAAATCCTAGATATTTAGGAAGTAGAACAACAGCTAATGATGTTAATACTATTGATGGTTTAGGAGGACAAGATTTACTTACTAGAGATGATGGATCTGAATATGGATTTGGTACTTTACCTGTAATTGATTATCAAACAGCATATTTTGCTTATTGTGATCAAGTAATAGACCCATACCCAGTAGTAAATAATGTAACACAATTTAACTTAAAATATTTAATAAATGATTCAGGAGATGCTTTACAACCTAATTTATCTCCATATACTGCTTTTGATGTTGAAGGTACATGGACAGAAGGAGAAGGAGCAAGAGTTGGTATAGCACAAATTTCAGGTTCATCACAATATGACCAATTAAACGGATTAAACTCAGTTAAATATGTAGCTAAAGAACCTGTAGCAGTATTATGGTCACAAACAGGTGCAAACACCTATGCTGGTAGTGATGTTAGTGGTTCTATTCCATTAGCAGGCCAACCAGGTGTTGTATCAACATATACAGCATCATTCTTGAGCTATAATATGTCTGCGAATGGTAGGAATTTTGAAACTAACAATCAAAATGATAAAAATATTCCTATAACAAATGCATTAAACCAATCATCAACTGCAGGGTTATTTACATTTAACACTGCATCTAGATATGGTGAAGTGAACCTATCTACTATAAATCAAGCTTCATCATCAATTGTATCTTCTGAATCTCCTGCCCCAAATGGGGGAACAGTAGGTGGAACAGCAACTTACGCAGGTGTGGGTGAAATGTATTTTAACCAGGATTATTTTGCAATAAATAATAGTGGTGATACTCCTCCAGGATATGATTATTTAACTGGAGATGATTTATCTGATGTTTATTCATTTACAGCACAGTTTGAATTTCCGTCTACCATGCCTCAAGAATATAGAACAGATGCGGGTGGTACTTGGGATAAATCAGATTATAATAGAACTAATGTTGGGTTTATGTTTGTTAAACTACAATATACTGATACTTCTGGAACAACTGATTCAGGATGGATAGATATACCTATGGTACAAGTAGAAAGACCAATATTTAGAGGTTATTTTGGTAACAACCAAACAATAGATATTGATTTAATAAATGCTTTAGGATCTAGTAATGCGGGACTAAGGAATAGTAATAAACAAATGTATGTTCAAATTAATCCAACAGCATTTGAAAATGCATATAATCAAGCAGGTATAAATAAAAATACTGCTCAATATGGGTCATTTATATTTAGTTTAGCTTCTTCTGTAAATACAACTATTAGAGCAGATAGAAGATATAGATGGGTTTATAGACAGTATTATAATAATGAAAACGTAGATGCTGAAAGAAACTATTATAACCCAAATATTAGACCACAAAATGTAGGTAGTGGAGTTCCACCATCTGCTGCGTATAACGGTCCTTATATTAGTGCTAAAGTAGTTAGTGAAAATGGGGTTTCAACTCAAATTGATGGTGCATTAAATGCTCCATATTGGGCATTTTCACAATCAGCAGGTTCAGATGTAAGAGATCATATTCAATTACAATCACCAAATGGTAATGTATCTTATGGTGGAGAATATTATCAACAATATATACCTTATACTGCTTCTGAAAACCCACAATTTCCAGGAGGAATAGAACCAGTTGATACTTCCATTCCAGCATATAACATACCTTGGACAGTACGAGTTGGAGATGAAATTAAATTTCAAAACAATGAAACTCAAACTTATACTATTTTAAATATAGTACCACCTCAAGATACAGCAGATAATAAATTAGTATTAACATTAGATAGAGCAGTACCTGCTTCTATTAATAAAGATTTCTTTATATTAAGAAGATATAGATACTCACCTAATACAGTGATATTAAATAGTTTATTCCCGTATGGAGGACTAAAAACAGATAGAGTAGAAGTGGATGATACATTAACAACAGGAGTAACTAAATTCTTTGATGAAAATGGAGATCCAGTAGCAAATGGTGACACTGTTTTTACACAATCTATGTCATCAACTAGCTCAATTGAACCACGTTTTGCGTACATTGAAAGAGCATTGGCTAAATCGGATAATACACCATCTGGTATTTTATTCCCGGAATATCCAACAGCTTTAATAGAACTTGAACCAGATAAAGTAATAACTGATCTAAGGGATAAAAAACTAATAACTTAACATATTTATAACATATAACAATATTTATATAAAAACAACACAATGGGATATTTAAATAATTCAGTAATAACAATTGACGCTATATTAACTACTAAAGGTAGAGAATTACTAGCGGCTAATGACGGTTCTTTTAGAATAACACAATTTGCTTTAGCAGATGATGAAATAGATTATACACTTTATAATCCATCACATCCATCAGGTTCAGCCTTTTATGGTGAAGCTATAGATGGTATGCCCTTACTTGAGGCATTTCCAGAAGAATCCCAAATAATGAAATATAAACTTGTTACATTACCAAGAGGTACAGCTAAACTACCTATCCTAAATGTAGGGTATGATGGAGTAACTTTACAACAAGGAGCTACTTTAGCAATTACACCTCAAACATTAAATTATTTAGGTAATGATCAAGTATTTGAAACATCAGGATATAGCTGTACAATTGCAGATATTAGATTGTTAAATCAATTTGATGCTACAGGTATTAATACAGTAGCTGCTACAGCAGCAAATCAAACATCAACACAAACAATTGGAACTAATGTATCATCTACTATTACAGGTACTCAATTTACATTGAGAGCTACAACAGTAAATACATTATTCGGGTCTAATTCAACTCTTGTAAGTACATTGACGTTCAATGGATTAGATAGTGGAGCAAGAATTACTATTCCAATTACAATAACTAAGTCAACAACATAAAAATAAACATATGTCATTTAATAGATTAGAAGCAGATGATTTTGTAGTAAGTGCACAGGCGCAAACACAAACGTGCTGGACAAATAATTTACCTACTTTAACAACATTCTTTACACAATCTAACCAGGTTGCTGGTGAAACAGGAAATTATTATGTAACAGTATATGATCAAAACCCAACAGGAAGTGCAGCTGCGGCACAATTTGAAATTGCTTATGGTAACTCTACTGGTGGTGGTGCATTAGCATTTAACCAAAATGCAGCACCAGGTGTATCCCCAGCTTCAACAATCTATGGACAATACAGAACATTAGTATTAGAAGATGAAAATTCAGGATTTGTATTTTAATTAAATCTTCTCCTAAATTTATATCTCTAGAATAAACACATCCAAAGTTAGGAACAATTAAATTATCATTCCATTTCCAATGGTATTTAGGAATTTCTAATGCTATTGATTCTAAATTAGTTATTAAATCAATATATGTTTTTTCTGATTGTAATATTGGATGGTTATCTGGAATTGCTTCTAATAATGCTATATCTGGTTCTTTATGATGAGCATATAATGGTACTTGTATTGGTTTTTTAGATAACATTGTATAAAAATTATCATCTAAAGGTAATGATAAACAACAATCCCAATCCAACATTAATACTTCACCCCATTCTTTTAATGCCTTATTTAAAACAGTTAATTTTTTACCATAAATACTTTTACCATTAAATTCATCTTCTTCCATTAAGACACAATTATAGCCTCTTTCTTTAAATTTATTTAAATTTTCCTTACCCCAAACATATACGATTTCATTTTTAGATGATATTAAGGGTATTTTAGGAACTTCTAACCATTTATCTTGTTGATCTCCCCACCAAGTTCTTATAAATTTTAATTTAGACATGGTTAAAATAAGGTGTTATTTCTGTTATATTATCAATGTAATCATTGAATTTTTTTCCTAGTTTATGTAATCTAGCATTAAATATAAATTTATCATTACTAGAACCTCTTAATACAGTAGGTAAATATTTTTTTATATATTCTTCTAATGTACAATCAACTTGTATTAATGTAGCAAATTCATCTACAACAGTTTGTAAATCGTGTTTAATTGCTATGTCAAATAGTTTTTGAGCAAAATCTTTATCTCTACAATATACAAAACCAAAATTAGGGGCTACATATCCATCTTCCCATTCCCAACCATATTTTTTAAATCCTTTTCCTAATATATCTAATTCTTTTTGTAGTTCAATACTTTGATTAGGTGGTAAAATTTCTAATATAGCATCCTTAGTATCTTTATGTTGAATGTAAAGGGGAATTTGTACCGGTTTAGTTTTTAACGTGTTATAAAATTTTTCATCTAAAGGTTTTATTAAATGGCAATCCCAATCTAGTAATAATACTTCACCAAATTCATCCATTGCTTCTTTTAATGCAATTAATTTTTTGCCAAATGCATTATGTTTACCTTCAAATAAAAAACTAGTATGATAAGGTCTAGTTTCCCATCCCCTATCAATCATCATTTGATTATTTTCATCTCCCCATACATAAACAACTTCGTTATCCATTAATGGACACGGAGGTATCTCATGATTTATATTATTACCCCAAAGTACTCTAATTATTTTCATGATAATTTTTCCAATGTTTATTCCATCTTATATCTGTAAGATATTTACTACAATCTAATTCTTCAACTAATTCTTTAAACCATTCATTAACACGTAGATTTTGTGTATTGATTTTATCTAACCAAATATGTTCAAAATTAAATTCTTTTAATGTATCTGGGGATATAGGATTGTACCATTTTTCTGCTTTACCTTTATATCTATTAGTACCATCAACATTATTATGGTGAGCTAAAGCTATTTTATTAGTTAAAGTATCAACTTTATAGTCATTTTCTCTAATTATATGGCCTAAAACTCCTTGATCTGTAAATAACCAGAACCATTCTGGGATATGTTCTCCATTAGTATTAACTAATTTTTTATGCCATTCATGGTATTTTTTAAGTAAATCTAAATTATTAAAACATAAAAACGAAGTATTAGGTGACCAATCATCTTTATTAAAATTTTGAGGCCACTCTACATGAGTAATATCTTTTTCCCATTTTTCTTTATCAAAATAATAATACCCTCTACCTATTTCCCAATGAGCAATTGTTAAATCATTAACTCTAGTCCATTCAGGTAATTTATTTCTAATAATCATATCTTGATCTAAAAATACAAAAGGTTCAGTTTGATGTGCCAAACATTTTATTTTACCACTTGTCCAAAAATAAGCAGGATCTATATTTGATCTAGAATAACCATTTAAAAAATTAATATCTATTTCATCGTATAAATCTAATAAACCAAATCTTTGATAAAATGAAGCACCTATAGAATCTGTGTATAACTTAATATTACCGTTATACTTTTTCCAATTAGCTGCTGATAGCATTGTATATAATAATTGGGAATCTAATTGATCATAAGTTTCTGATTTTAGATTTTTGATAGATTCAAATCCATGTCCTCTTAATCTATTTCTTTCAAAAAATGGTTTAGTCCAATTTACGTGAATAGCTTTCATTAATTTTTTCTTTTAATAACTTAGGATTTATTTTTTGACTTGCATTTATACATCTATATAAATAATCAATTTCATCTTTATTTTCTTTTAATTTCTTTTTATCCATCCCATAGTGCCTATAATATAATGAAGATTCTTTGCTATTCCAAATACCATACATATTAACTGCATCAGTAAATATAGCTTTATTATTGTCAAATACGTTAATTGTTAAAGTATTATGGGGTATATTATCCCTAACTAACAGTTGTTTTAACATTAATTGTTCTGAGTATATCATATAATTAGGAGACATACCATCAAAATCCATTACAGTAAATTCTTCGTGATTTTTTAATGTCCATTCACCATACATTTTAGCAAATGATGGATCTGGTAGGTAAAATAATGAAACATTAGCTGCTAAATCTAATTCATAAGGAGAAGGTTTAGTTAAACGAGCACAATATCTATCTTCTTTAGCTGGGTACCAAGGGTAAGCTTGTTCTTCATGGGTATATAAAACTTCATCTTTTAAATATTTGTCTATATTAGTAAATATTAAAAAATCATGATCAACTACTACTATAGGTTCTGTTGCTTCACTTATAATTTTTGTTTTACAACTAGACCAAAATATTTCACGGTTGATTTTTTCAGGATAAGATAAATGTTTAATTTGATCCCATAATGGAAATACATTTAAATTAGACAGATATTTTTCTGTCATTTCATCACAATACAAAACAGTAGTATGATCTGGGTGATATTTCTTCCATAAACTTACGGAAGCAAATAACATAACTAATTTAAATTCATCATAAAAGGAATTATCCTTTTTAACATTTTCGATTACCCAAATTGCCTTCATATAACATTTTAAAAATAAAATTTTTTTATGATGCTGTTGCTACCATTGTATTAATGTCTTTAAAATTAATACCACCATAATTACTACTAAAAAATATATTAGTAGATAATACTGTGGTAAGTATAGTACCTGAATTGGTTACATTTCTCCAAGCACTAAAAGAAAATCCATAAGTTACAACACCGGTTATACCCATAGCAGTTGATCTATTAGAAAGACCAATGTTTACATAGCCTTGATGTGATGAATTAGCTGCGTTACTAACCCAAGAAGTGAATCTAACAGAAGACATACCCATACTTGCTTCTATATTACAAGCAAATGGTCTATCTTGATTTCTAACATAAGAAGCTTGACCATTAGTTGATTGTGGTTGAGCTCCACCATTCCAAGCAGCATTACCTACACAAGCTATTGTAGCAACACCCCAACTGCTTTTAGCAGCATTTATGTTAGTTGTAGTCCAATAAGGCCAAGAAAAGCATGTAACCATAGCATGATTAAAAAAACCTACTTGGTTTGCGGGGTTTAGAGTTCCTGCCGAACTATTATTACCCCTTAAACATATATTATTATTTCCAAAAGATCCAAAATACATATATTATTTATATTAAATCATTAATATTATTACTACCATGCACCCCAATTAAATGTAATTTAAGTTCTTCATAAGCATAAACATAAGCACTTCCTGTTATTATATCTAAATTAATTCTTCCTTTAGTAATTTCTTCACTACCAGTAGTAATAACTTCAATTCTTTGATTTCTTTGTGCTATTATTTCATTACCATCATCGTCATAATCAATGTAATCTACTAACCTATCCTCAAATGAAGATGAATAAGTAGTTACTGTAACTTGTTCACTTTGAGTTAAAGGAAATTCTATATATCTATCTAATTCAACTTCATCTACTACATTAACTAGGCCATCTACATAACCTGAATTATCACTCTCTGCATAGTCTTCTTGATATGTAGGGAATGCTGGTTCAGCTGCTTCTTTAGAAATATAATATCCTATAGTTGTAGCTACAAATCCTAATGATTTTATTAACTGATAGTGATCTATTCTACAATATAAGTTATCATATGTTGCATTATTTATATCTCTAAATGATCCTGTTATTTGTAAACCCATTTTTATTTATTTAATTTTTCTATTTTTTCGTTTAAGTCTTTTATTGCTTCAATAAGTACTGCTACTAATTTTTCATATTTAACAGCTTTATATCCATTTGATCTTGTTACTACAATTTCTGGGAAGAATGCTTCAATTTCTTGTGCTATAATTCCTATATCGTGTCCTGTATTCTCATGTATACCTTCTTTAGCTATCCAATCGAATTGTACACCATTTAATTGTATTACTTTTTCTAATGCATTTTGAACTAAACCTTTTACATCTTTTAATCTATTATCTGAGGAATAGTAAGCAATAATATCATTGGTAGCTCTAATTGTACCTGCTGTACCTGAGGCTGAAACTCCAACACCTAAACTATTTACTTGAGCATTTGAGTTTGTAGTAAATCCTCCTGATGGTCCTACCGGTCCTACAGGTCCTACGTTACCTTGAGCACCAGTTTGTCCTTTTTGTCCTTTAGCACCTGTGCTACCTGTACCACCAGATTGTCCTTTTTGTCCTTTAGCACCTGTTGGCCCTGTTGGTCCTACGTTACCTTGTGGTCCTACGTTACCTTGAGGTCCTATTGGTCCTACTGATCCAATTGGTCCTTTAGCACCTGTATTACCTATTGGTCCTATTGATCCAATTGGTCCTTTAGCACCTGTATTACCTTGAGGTCCTACGTTACCT
>JACKZZ010003664.1_pt1 | contig 11450 bp, 11 predicted proteins | sample 8027871 | NCBI WGS metagenome assembly JACKZZ01 (sample SAMN15724774, study PRJNA655200) | protist metagenome | isolation source: fluorescence activated cell sorting (FACS) single amplified genomes of... | place: USA: West Boothbay Harbor, Gulf of Maine | collected 2000-07-19
GTGACCCAGGAGAATCAGAGAGGGTGCTAGTACAGGAATTGTCTAAAGGGGTGAATCTAGATATAGGGGGAGATTAGTAGAGCAGTAAGGAAAAGCCAGTTGAAATAGAGAGTGAGTAGGGAAGAAGGAAGAGGCTGAATTTGGGGAAGTAGCGAATAGGAAGTCGTGCTGGCAGTACTAGCAAGCTGAGCTAAACTTAGTTGAAGTCGGTAACAGGACCTGCTGTTGCTGGTCTCACTCTCAGTGGTCTCCATTTGAATCTGCCGGAATCTTAGAAGCTCGTCTCTTCTGCTGAGGAAAACGGATAGTAGAATGTGTACGACCAAACAGCCTCAGGATACAGACCCGATAAACTAACTTCCAAGAAGCTTAGTAAAGGGGCTAAGTATTCGAGGGAAGCTGGATTAATGGAATAAGCTGAAATGGAATCAGAGTTGGGAATAGGTGGAGGAAGCAAACCTTCTTATTCTAAAAACCAGAGGGATCAGTCTGCTACCAGGTCTGGTTTAAGATCCCGCAAAAAAGGTACTATCTCTCAATCTGACGGTAGTTCAGCGACTGCGTCTATGGGACCGGATTCTGGGGTTTCAGATCAGGATATTGACCGGTATGGTTCACAAAGAGAAGAAGAGGGGAGGGATTCGGACAACCAGGAATCAGAGACAGAAGAAGAAGGTGGAGATAATCTCATTTCGATAATCCTAGCAGTTCTCGCGGTGGGCTGCTGTGGCGGGGTACTGGTATGGTATTTTTGGTTCTGCAATAACGGTAGCAGTACTACTGGGGGGGGGTAAGAGCAAGGCAGCCGCAGCCTCAGGAGGAAAATCGGATGGTCGAAAACAGAACAACAAGTTTGATTTAAACCAGCAAGAGGAGAGTCCCCCTAACACGAAGATTCAGGAGAAAACTTAAAGTTAGGAAGCAGAAGCAGCTGCAGAAAGTAACAGTTAAACGGCACTTCCGAAAAAAAAGGATAATAAAGATGGTAACAAACTTTAACCCTCCTCCTCCGACGATGACGAACCCTCTTCCGATCTAAATCACGATGAAGGAACAAACTCAAACGCCGACGGTAGTCTATTAGGTCTAGACGACTCAAATTCCACGGATCCGGTTCCGGGGGATGATACTAACCAGGATCTAAATGTGCTGGATGATGGCCCCATGGAGTCTAAAATCCGAAAAACTGGTACTAAGTCCAAGTCCAAAGTTCCCAACCCCTCTCCCTCAGTCTCTCACCCTGAACATTGGGGCGAACAGGAGCAACTATAAGCTCTATTTTTGCATGCTACAGGAAGAAAGTCAGAGTTTACAGACGTGATGATTTCGGATAGTCTGCGTTTGAAGCTAGATACAAGTGACTTACCTGAAGGGTTGAGGGAGTGTACTAAGTATTCAGATTCAGACTCAGGCAAAAATAGTAGTTTGACAAGTTCTGATTATGATTCAGAATCTGTTAAGGCTACTAATGTTAATAAATTCCCCCCCCAACTCTCCCTGTTACTTATCCTACAACGGTCGTGGAAATTTACACTTAGAACCCGCTTCCGACCTTATCATGAATCACGGGTTTTCTAAGTCTTCCTCCTCGGCTACCTCCGCTAGTACAGTTACTACAGCGGGCAAATTCGGCTACGATCTCGGAAACTAATGGTGGAAGATCTTCCTGTTTCGGTCTCCGGATCGAGATGACCCAATGAACGACGATAGGGCTTTGGAGGTTGAGGTGCTGGAACAGTATAAGAGGGTGTTGTCTGAGTCTCTAAGTTCTGAACCTGAATCTGGTCAAATTTCTTCTAAATCTCAATCTGGTCCAGGTTCGAACAGTACTCACAGTTCTTTAATCTCTCAGATCTCTCAGAACCGAGCTGATCCCGCTTTGTATAAACGAGTTCCCCTGGGAATAGACAGCAAAGCCTCTCACTCTCTCGAAGAAAGACGGTTAAAGCTACGGGCCGCAAGATGGATAGGTCGCACCGGCGCAGACGGTAGCACAAGTGGAGCTAGATTCGCAGACGATGCATCAACATCGATAATAAATTAAAATGCAGCTGAGGATAACATTAACCACCTCTAACAGATCACCCCCGACCACACCTCCATCTGGCGAGCCGCCCTCTTTTCCTGTAAGTTCAGACGCTTTGTGCGGTTAGAGGGCGTCGAAAACGACCTCGCCTTAAGACCGCCTATGATAACGGGCTAATATAATAAGGCTGACGGCCATTTAAGGCTAAAATGGAAGATGAATGCGGAGGGGAAGCCGGTACTTAGTTTCGGGTTCATGAGCGCACTGTATGATCTCGGTGAAGACGCGCCTTCTGAGGCGCGGAATCTGGTTCCTGGGAGTGATACGACGTTTGTAGTCCCGTTGGGGGAGCATGCGCGGGATAGTAGGGGTCATTTACAGGTGGGGGTTGGATAAACAGTGCCGTTTGTTACGGACGGGGCTAGGATTTAAGCTGGAGCTGAAAAAGCTGGTAAAGCTGGTAAAGACACCAGTTAGACTACTAAGACTCTCTCCCTAGTCGAACAGAACTCCTACCGCAAGATCTGGCTTCACGCACATTTGTGGCGTCAAGGGGCTCAAACAGACGGTTCCTCAGCATTTCTGACGACGTTAGGATAGAAGATGGTTGCTCAAGAATAAGAATCCTCCTCTAAGTTGAACGACGACGACCACGTGCTCCATGCTCATCCGTTCAACGAACCTCCACCCTTATCCCAAAATCTCTACACCAATCTCTTCATCAAGGATCTCCTCACTAGAAATGTCGGCTTCCGAGCTCCGCACTCCAGGTCCCCGATTTCTTCCTTTTAGACGGAATTGGCGCTAGACGAGAAGTACCCCTTGCACGACGGGATGGACACTTGGTTGTACAACAGAAAGGCGAAAAAGGCGCTGTGGAAGAAAGATGGGTTTCCTTAGTTAGGACCAAGTCTGTTCTTGGATGGGGGAATTAGGATAGGATAGAGTACCAAGAAGTTTTAGTTTAATCCAGACAATGGTGAATCTCAGTATGCGAATTATGGTTAGAGTTATGCACCTTTGAGTGTTTTGGGCGCGTCCGATGTGGAGGGTATTTGGAACAGAGATAAACTGTTTAACACGTGGAGAATGTACTTCGTGCTGGCTAAAGAAGATTCAGGAAGGGCAGGAGAAGGGGGTGATTCAAATGGTAGGTATAAACTGAAATGCCTCTTGAAGATTGCCTTTGAAGATTTTTTGCGCGTAGAGGGCAGCCACTCGGTGGGCGTTGGGGAGGTAGAGTATAGACCGTTGGCTTAAGATTCCGGGGACGAGAATTATAGTAGGTTTGATGAGGAAGATGGGGAAAATTCGTTTACGCAGTTACTAGGAGCAGGAGGCCGTACTAGAAAAGGAACCACTACCTAGAAGTAGTAGTAGACTAAGAACGAGCTCTTCACCATCCACCCTCGCCCCATCGGCGAAGGGCCGACCGCCCCTACCACCTCAGTTGAGCCGCCGCTTATCCGCGATTACCCCGTCGAGGACCACCTAGGCAGGCGTATGTTTTATGCAGGAGAGCTAGTAGTGGCACCGGCAGAGTTTTTGCCGTTGAGACCGACCGAGTTTCTATTTGAACCGGAATTTTCGGTGGGGAGGACGGCAGCTGTAGCAGGATAGAATGTGGAAGGAGGAGGAGGAGGAGGAGGAGCTTAATACGGACGTTCTACTTCGTCTTAGAGTAGTCCACTCCAGGACCTGAAGAACATAATTGAAGGCAAGGGCAAGAATGGCAAGAATTTACCCCCTTCCTTAGGCGACCGCGTCCTTCTGATGCGGCTTCGGTCGGAATCCACCGGGCGCTACCTGCGGATGGTCGATTTGAAGCCAGGATCCGGAGGTTCCAACGAATTACAGACAGGAGTGGCAGCCAGCGCGCTGAACCCTAACGAGCTAACTGACAGTAGTACCCTGCGATTAAGATTCTCCAAACTGGAATGGAAGTGGGGGTTGAGAGAGGTTTACGTGAAGTAGGATCTAAGTCTTAGTCTAGAGGGGGTGTACAGCCGAATTTATAATGCGGTTGAGAGTTGTACTACTACTGACGAGAGTAGTACTGGTAAACCGGATACAGTTACTCAAAGTCAGTCTGACTCTCTCATCCTGGTTCCTCCCAAGACGGATCCTGTTGCGAGTGCTAATTACCAGCTTACGTGTTCGCGGGATAAAGTTGTGGAGAACTTGAAACGACTGAAAGTTAATCAGGCATAGAATCCGATTACGATAGGAGGAGAAAGTGGAAACACGGGGTATTTGGGTGATTCAATGGACTCATCCGATAATGCTGATAGTTCTGACTGTATCCAACATATCAATAAGATTTACAACCATCTGAAGAGGGTGATTCGAACAGGCGATAGCGTTAACCCAATTTATGGGCCTATTTACCGAGGGGGGAATCCGGAATAACGCCGATCGGGGGATCCAGAGTAAGATGCAAAAACCGCCCTGTCTGCGGCCGCCCTATACCAAGACCCAACTGAGTGGGAGCTGCGAACCCAATGGGCTGTCGAATTACCCTTCGACACGCTGTCAGACAGGGAAGTTCTCTCTTATTAGTCAGATGAACCCCTACCTAGTACTGTAGAAGCTAAACCCATTTTTCGGAGTTTGACGAATACCCAAGTCTCTGTTCCAGGCCCGGTGAGTAACGCAGGAGGGAGGTTTAAACTATGGGAGAAACGGAACGAGGGTAGCAAGCTGGTAGAGTTGTTGATTCGAGCGTTACTGGTGGGGGGAGAGAGGGATACGGAGAGGAGGATTGAGGAATAGCATAAGGACGATAAAACTGGACAGAAGAGTGAATCATCAGAAACTACAGCAGGCTCTTCTTCATTGATTTCAGAAACAACAGGTGGTTTATTAAAACCAATGACTTAGATTTCAAGCGAGATTTCCTACCTGCTTAGAAACTTGACTAACTCAATGCAGGGAAATAACGGTGGCGACCCAAGTCAAAGTACTACCTCTAAACCTTTTGATCTTGCTTAAGTCTACGCCTCTTCTGCTGATCCTATTCCCAGTCGCTTCACTACGATCTCCTTTCCTAATCAACTTTTGGAAGCCCATGAAGACGGTGTAGGTGGTAAGGTCGCGGGAAATCTGAAGCTCGGGAATCTATCCCCTCCCGTCGAAAATTTATTGGACTTTGTCGTAAAAACGGTTCCTAAGTGGCATCACCCGCTCGGGAAATTGACGTTGGATGAAAGGATCATGGGAAAGTCTGTTGGTCCTCTAACTAAACGCCGACTCGAGCTCTTCCCCGGCACTGGATTGGATTTTTTGGAAGCTTCTCTTAACGGCGTAACCATTAGGTTAGGGAATAGGGGGAGAGGATCCAGTACAGTTTCTACCACGGGTAACGGTTCTCAAAAGACTATTAAGTCCGAATTAGCCTTCCTCGACCGCCGCGGTTTACTCCGCTTAAAGCACCCTAGTCTCGAACCTGCTGAAGCCGAACTAACCGACGGCACGGGCGACTGGTGGAGCGGAAACGACGGTAAGTTCGACGGGATTTAATACAAGGTATTTTTGTCGCGGAGTGCTGGCAGCGTCTTTAAATATGGAGATTACGAAAGGAAGATGAAGGAGGTGGAGGAAGGGATAGAGGGTGAGAGGGAATTTCAATTGGGGAAGAGTAGTACTAAGGGTGTAGAGGAAAAGATGAATACTAAGTTAGAAAAGTCCATGAGTAAGATAGAATAAGAAGACGGAGTTTTGGCTGTTACAAAGCTTTAGCCTTAGCCTGAGTCTGAGTCTGAATCCAGTATCTCGGACTCCTATTACACAGTGACCCTCTCCTTCCCCCTTTCCAGTTACGGGGTGATCTTTAACTACCAAGTCAACAATATGTGGACCGACTGGCTATTTCCTCAGCATGTCAGCGCCTACCAGCTGAATTCTGAGCAGGAGCATATGTGGAATTTGTAGGGGAGGAAGGAAATGAGGTTTAGGTGTAGTACTAGTTCGAGTCAAATTCCGGATCCTTCAATTTCTTCTTCAGATGGCTTGGACTGTTCTCTAGAAGAACCCGATGGGGTTTTGATTTCCGGGTTGCACACCAACATCCAGCGAAGGGAAAAACTAACCGGGGAAGTGGACCAGGACCTGGTAAGACGGAGGTTAGCGGGGTTTGACCTCCCCACGTACGCTAATGCTGTGGGTCGGGCGATTTTGACGCCTTCAAGTACGGACCAGGATTCAGAATGGATTCTCGATATCGTGGACGATTCGAGGAGACGCTTGATTGCGGAAAATTTTGTTAGAGAATATGGGGAGAGGGTGAGGAAGAAGATGGGGGAATTGAATTTGGGAAAAGCTATAATTAGTAAGTGAGGGGGCTGACAATGACTCTGAGATGGTGTCAGTGAATGTTATCTATTTGGTAAAACATAGGTCATGAGTATCGTGTGTTTCAGTAGTAGTAGAAGAAAAAGACCTAGACTTCAATTTAGATATCAAAGCTATCAAAGCATTATACTAGCTGTCGAAAGGAAAACTACATGTATGTCAATGATTCAGACTGAAAAAAGGCTGTGACTGTGTTGATATTAGTCAGAGTTTATCGGTTACTCCCGCTATTTATATCCTTCATAGAGAAAAGTTTTGAGAACAAGGTCGTCAAATTTAGAGGATTGTCTTTTGTACACAAAATCGGAGTAGTAGACTGTAGAACAACACACTGCACAGTATTACTATTGAATCGTTATCTTAGCGGTTGTTAGCGCATTGTATAGTCGACGAACCGAAGTCAATTTGCACCATAGAGTGAGTAATACGAATCAGGTACCAACTGTATTATGGTATGATGGATCCTTGTTTGAGCACGAGTAATCGTAGTGTTCCACGCAGAGCGACGGATTTCATGGTATATTAAGTACAACAAAAATCACGCCCAAATGTCCCTGTTTTCTGACCATCATAATTCGTATTTACGGGTAGGTTATTGTCTTTTGCATAAATCGCGTCAAATTCTTATTCGTCGGACAAAAAAATGAAGTCGGTAATCAAAGGCGCGTGAACTCAAAAATCCACTCCGAGTTCAAGGGAAGTGGGGTCGAATTCCAAATTCCACTCTGAGCGCGTCGAGGGAAGTGGGGTCGAGATTAAGAAATCGCTGCAATGCTGTGTAAAAATCTAGAGCCAATTATTTTGATGGCGCTATTAATCGATGCTGATGGGCACCGAGAGACACATCTCCAATCAAAATAGCCGCTACTTGCATCAGAGAAGCGTCTAGAAACACCAAATGACACACCGGGATGGTTTGATCACCTCCGAATACCTTGGAATACAGTTTTTGGTTAAACCGTGTCTCTTTTCAGTCATTTACAGATGGGTTATCGCAAAAATTCTAAATCGAGTCAAATTCCCACTTTTTAGCCGTATTTTTGGGGCCCAATTTTAAACTACGATGAAGCCGTAGGCTCCCCGGGCGCCGAGGTTGGAGCTAGTAGTTTTTATTTGTTGACTTTGGAGGTCAAAAGTGTGTGTCACGAATTGCTGCCGTACGGGCAGGGTCTGTGTCACGAATTGCTGCCACCGGTTAGTTTCTAAGGGCTTTTTCGTCGGGAACCTTTGGGGTCCAAAAGTGTGTGTCACGAATTGCTGCTGTACGGGCAGGGTCTGTGTCACGAATTGCTGCCACCGGTTAGTTTCTAAGGGCTTTTTTGTCGGGAACCTTTGGGGTCCAAAAGTGTGTGTCACGAATTGCTGCCGTACGGGCAGGGTCTGTGTCACGAATTACTGCCACCAATGAAGTTAACGGCAGCCCAAGGTTCCCCGACCAGGGAAACCTCTGGTCGAAACCTCTGGTCGGGGAACCTTGGGTGGCCGTTCATTGGCTGTGGGATTGGGGCGTCACTGGTGCTCCACTAAGAGCACTTCATGGCTACCGTGGTGCGCCGTGATTAGAGGCTACTAGATAAGTAGTAGCTGCTACTGTCGGTGGCAGTGCACTGCTTGTCTAAGGTGAACTTAGTAAGTCGTGCATGTTCAGGCAAGCAGGGTCAAAAGGCTTGCTAACAAGCACGACCCCCAGCTCGTCTCCCGAGTCAACACAACTGGTACATGGCTCGGAGAAGCATCTAGAAACACCAATGGATCCACAGGGTATGATCACCTCCGCATACCTCAGATTACAGCTTTTAGTCAAAGCGTGTCTCTTTTCAAATTCAGTCATTTTTAACTGGGTTATCGCAAAAATTCTAAATCAAGTCAAATTCTTAGATTCTAGTCCTAATTTTCGCGGCCTAAATTCCAATCAGCGTAAAGTCACAGAGCCCCGGTCCGCCGGGGTGAATCAGATAACTACGTGAAATCCATAGGTCAATGGTTCCAGAAAAAAAATTATAATTCTTCCAATCATAATCCATAATCCACCCCTTTAAATGCTTTCTTGCTATAGTGATTTCCTTCCAATCAGAATCCGTAAACCCCCCCTCTAAATGCTATCAACCATCATCATTCCTTTCCTTTCCCAATTCGCAGAGAAACTCGAAACCACTCTAACTCTACTAGACGTTATCTACTACCTAAGTAGAAAAGTCAAAGTCCAAAACCGTAGAACAACTCAAACTCAAAGTCAAAAAACAGTCAAAGTCCAAGTGTAATACACGTCACACAATCCAGACTTCAAGTTCTAGCTACAGTCCCCCTCAGACTCCAGAAAGATGCTAAATTCTTCTTCTTCTTCTTCCAGTACCACCAAAACCCCTCTAACCCCTGCTGTGGCATCCGGTTTCGGACTCGAGTTCGATCAGCGTACCAAGATGCGCGAAGTTTGTCCGATCGGAGCGGAACCCAAGTCCTCTGAGTCTAAGATCATCGTCGTCAAGAACATTTCGGCTACGCCAGCAGCTAGAGCAACCTTCCTGGTGTTCAGGAACACCAGGAAGGTTGCTCTAGCCGCTGGCGCTGGAGGTGTGCTAGGCGCCGGTTTGTACTACGCCCTGCAGTCCCAGCAGCTAGAGCAACGTTCCGCGGAGAGCGGGATCCAAGCCCTAGACACCGGAATTGCTGTTGTAGCGGGAGAGTCAGCGGGAGAGGGGGGGTGCTTTATGGAGGCAGTTCGTAGAGATGTCATTGACATTGAGCGCTTTATGAATGAAGCGAGCTCTATCCAAAAAGACCTTCAGAAAGAAGTGCCCCTTATGCGACTTATGGAAGATACACATGCATCTGCCGGTAAGAAACCCAACCGTGCAGAAGGCTGGTCGCCTCTTGCGAAGGAGCAACTAGGAAAATGTCACAGCTTTTTCGATGAAGTGCTGCGTCATATAGAGAAAGTAGAAGGGGATTCCGATGCCGTGCTGTGTCGTATAAGAGGAGTGCTGTGTCGTATAAGAGGAGGTCAGCTAAAAGCGGGAGATAAGGATTTTGTTAGTCTGGAACACAAAGTTCAGGGTCTTGGAGGATTGGTAAGAGTATTCAAAAATCCTGACTTTGAAAACTTGATAAATCATCTCCTCACGATATCAAGTTTTCATCTCCTCACGAGAAGCAGGCAGTTGTTAAAAGAAAAGGACAAGCTGGCTCCGTTAGAAACAAAATTGAAGCGGGTTCAGGAAAAGAAACGGTTGTTAGAAGAAAAGTTCAAGCTCATGACACAGGAGGTACGTGGTATGAATCTGGAGTTAAAAATCAGAAGGCAGCAGGAGGAATTTAACGAAAAGATAACAGAAGCATTCCATGACCTTTTGTACAATAAGACCGTGGATGCTATAACCTGCTCACATGAATGGTCGGGATTTGAAGAAAAAGTCCAAGAAGAGATAAAGATGTTAGAGGCACCGGTAAACATGGAAATCGACCTCGAGTTTCGTAAGAGAATGAAAACCGCCGAGGAGTTAAGTACTACGAAACTGGCTGTCATGCGTGAGCGGATCGGTCGATTGCGGTATAGTTTGAATAAGTTTATTGTGGCAAACAAAACGATCACATCAGAAGACGAGGGGAAGACCCCTGGTATCCCTGTCAAGGCGGAGGGAGTCTCCTCGAGAAGCAGTCTAGCAAGTAGAACAACTAGATCCAGTTCTGGCGAGAGTACTTCTGACGATGAAAGGACTGGGGGAATCACGTGGGATGGTTGACAGTGATTCTGAAGAGGATACTGTCGCTGCCGCCAGTGCATAGTAGTCTCTTTCATCAATGACAAGAGATTAAAGTATGCTCTTTCATGGCATTGACGGGGAAAACGGGTAAGATTCGGCACAATAGTAATACGGCTTACTAGAGGGTTTCAATCTATTTCTACTTAGACTTATATGTGTTAGTACTGGTATACATTCGACTTTTATTTCCGATTCTATTTACGGCAGGTGAGAAGTTCACAAGGAGGGATGTCATTGATAGATCATAACAGTGTAAAAAATATTTTCGTGTCTACAGTCAGTGTTGTTCTACATCTAAATCTGTGTCCTATTCATCCTTAAATCTAAATCTTCATCCTGGTCCAGTTTAGTTAGTTTGTTTTCAATGTTTTTTCATCGTGATTTTATCTCTCTACTACTACCATCTTATCTCTACTACCTATTTAACCGAACAGAAGTAACAGATCCAGGAGTGAGAAGTAATACCTGGTGCTACAAAAAGAAATTCAACCAAAAGCTTAGAACCTAGTACTTCCGACAACGAGGCGAGTTAACTGGTTCCCAACGTAACTTCGTTGAAACCATATTAACAGCGTACAGGATAACTACTACACCGTCAATTTTTTAAAAAATTGTCAAAAAAAAAACACCTACTAGTAATCCGATTCAAGTACTTTCTGTTCAACTACACCAGTACTAAGTCTACCTTGTTCTACACGAGCGCTGCCGCCTGCTACTATAACCACTGGGAATGCTCCCCTAAAGATTCAGAATTCTGGAGGAGCGCGAGGGCGCCTTAAAAAGCCTGTAGACAAGCAAGCGTAGTAATACTCATGTGTTACAGACGTTGTATACTAATTCTAGAGTCATTTTTTTTTCAACGTCATCTTATCTCTACTTAGCCTATTATCGAATAGAGCCAGAATTGAGAAGTAATACCTGGTACTACAAAATCCTCAGGCTGTCAAGGCTGAGTCTGAGGCCACTCTTTCGAAATAGAGTAAGTTTTCTCCGGAAAAAAAATCTGATTTCAGTTACTTCTACTCGCCAGTTGCCATGGAAGTTGCCGGTGCGAGATAGTTTAAGATCGAGAGACACGAGAGAGAACTCTAACACGATCTGAATACACCAAAAGGAATCAGGGGTGATACACAGGAGAGATACTAAATACATTCGAGCAGTACTAGTAGTACTATTAAGCATTCAATAGAATCAGATTAATTGAGCAGTATCGAATATATGAGATTCTATGAATGGATACAGCATCAGGATAGTACCGCAAAAGCTAGTTGAGGAGGCTGAAAGAGGAGAAGATTAGATGCGGCGCTGGTGCT
>JACKZZ010018069.1_pt1 | contig 11450 bp, 10 predicted proteins | sample 8027871 | NCBI WGS metagenome assembly JACKZZ01 (sample SAMN15724774, study PRJNA655200) | protist metagenome | isolation source: fluorescence activated cell sorting (FACS) single amplified genomes of... | place: USA: West Boothbay Harbor, Gulf of Maine | collected 2000-07-19
AAGAATCTTGTATTTTAAATATTTCAGACTTTTTAGCTTTAGCCTTTTTAATTTCTACTATATTTTCAGCAATTTCAAAAGCCTTGACAGGCATATTTTTTTTGCCTTTAAATTTTTCAGATGGAGTCAATAAAGTACCAATTTTAGCTTTAGAAACTGACTTTTTATTAGTAGTTGTTTTTTTAATCTCTTTTTTGGGAGTTGATTTTTTAATCGCTTTTTTTGGAGTTTCTTTTAAAACTTTAGATAACACCCAAATACCATTTGAATGTTTTTCGATAGAACCATCGTTTGTTATAAACTCTTTAACATCATTTTTAGATATATAAGTGTAATCTTTTAATTTACCCCCTTTTTCATATTCATAAACTCCTGAAAGAATATCTGAACTTTTAACATCATATTGTTTGCCTTTGTGAGTAAATTTTACGCTTTTTATTTTATATTTTGGTGTATATTTCATTATATAATTTATTAAAGTTTCATTTCAATTTGTCCACCATCTTTTAAAACAGCATCGGCATTTGCTATACCTAAAGACATAACATCTCCACCTCTTTGATATTTGTCCAAATACATTTCACTTCCCCATTTATCTTTAAATGAAGATTTTGTCATTTTTCCTTTTTTAACTTTTAAAGCATCTGACTTTCGTGATGTTTTAGATAGACTGCCTTTAGACAGATTTTTTGAAGAATAAGAATATCCTTCTTTAGTTCTTAAAGAAATTTTATATGTTTTATTATCTCCTTCTCCACTTATATAAGTTATTCCATATAGTTTATCGGGATTTTCATAGCTATAATACTTATCTCCAACTTTAATATCCCCACCTTTAGCTAAACTTCTTTTTTTATAAGTAGGTCTTTTTCTGCCTTTAGAATCAGTTGGTTTTTCCCAAGATTCACTACTATTGTAATATTTCCTATCTCTGTTTCTAGCTAATGCGGTTCTGCCTCCTTTTGCAAAGGTTACACCCTCATCTCTTAATAGTTGCTTAAACGCTTTTAAAATAATTCCTAAGTCTTGTTTAAGCCCCTTTAAACCATTTGCATCATATTCATCCTTATTATTTACATTATATCTTTTTTCAAAAGGATAATTATTAGATTGATAAGTAGAAGTTTTTGGAGTATGTATGTAAACATAATTATTTTTTATTTCTATTGGCTTTGTTAATTGAACGTATGAATACATTGTACCTCCAAAATAACCACCTGCAATATCACTTGCATCTTCAACTTTTGGCAATAAATTATTTATTTCATCAATTCTTCTTTTGACTGCAATAGGAAATTTTTTAGTAACACCACCTTTTGCATAAGGCAAGTTATTGTTATTTTCATTTATCCTATATTGTTGATACATACTCTCTATTTGTTCTTCTGAATATGTTTCGCCTTGTTTATCTGCTTGTATTCTTAATCTTTCCTTGAATTTCGCTTTTGCTTCTTCTGAAGTGTCAATATAGTTTTTAACTTTTGTTTTACCACCTTTAGCCATAGATATATTTGATACACTTGATTTTTTTTGTCGTTTCAACCAATTTAATCGAGTTTGAGGGCTTTCTTCTACTAATGTTGATATTAACGCAAGATTTACACTATCTCCTAACTGTATTAAAGTATTAAATTTTTCTGTTTCTTTTTCATTTAAAGTTAATAATAATTTATGCTTTTCAAGTTCTGTAAGACTGTCTGCAAGAGCATGAATCTTATCTCCGTTCCACATTTTAATCTCCCCTCCTTTAGCGTAAATTTCATTTTTGTCTAAATATTTTGCCAACGTATTTGGATTGTCAAACATAGTAGATTCTTTTCCTTCAATCATCACATTTGCACCACCATTATCTCTACCAATTATTGCTTTAACAGGTAGTCTATTGTGTGTAAATTCGTTTTCAGGAGTACCTTTATATCTTCCGAATTGACTATCCTTTAAAACTCTTTCTAATTGTTCTTTTTTTGTTAATTTATTTTTCATTTTTTTTTATCTAACGTTAAACACAAATAATCCTTTATCATTTTCAATAAACAAATAATCTTGCTCTAAAGCATTTGCTAATTCTCCATAATCAATTTGAATAAAATTAGCTTTAAAAAAATCTTCATCAGAATATAAACCTTGTTCATTTACTAAAAAGTCATAAGGGTCATCTAAACCATCGTACCATGTTTCATAATATTCATCTCGAACAATCTCTTTAGCTTCTTCAAGAATTTCATCTCTCTTATCATCATCTTCGCCATCTAATTCTCTATATTCATCAACATCTAAACCTGCTTCTTCAACAACTCTTTCTCCATCATCTTCATCTTCAATATTCTCTATATATGAATCAGCCATTTCTTGTGCCAGAATCCTTCTATCCGTAGGGTAAATATCAACAAAATATTGTGGGTCATTGAAACTTTCTAATCCAATATCATCTATCATTTGAGATGCAAAATCTTCTCCATCTTCATATTGTCCTTGATATTCCTCGACTGCACTCTCATCATATTGACTAACAACTTCCATTACAACATCTAATGGTAAATCATTATTTTTAGCTAATTCTATCATATCATAAATTTCATCAAAATCAGATGTACCCATATACTCTGAATACATACCATCAGGAAAATTCTCTACATCGTGAATAGCATATTCTTCAACTCCCCAACCATCTAGTAAATCCTGAACAGCATCGTTAAATTCTTCTGAATCATTATAGTCTGCTAAATCAAGCCATTCTCCTTTAAGTTCTCCGTTATTATATGCTTCGAGGTCAGCTATATACACTCTTGGATATTCTCCAATAGTACCTCCATCAGCGTATTTTCTTCCTTTGTAATCTGTTTTACCACCTTTAGCGTATCTAGGAGTTCCTTGATTATAACTTGAAATATCATCAGCATCCCTACCCGATAAGTTTCTTCTATCAAATAACCCAATAGCACCTAAGAAATACTCTCCAACGTAATTACCTCCAAATTCCATAATATCCTTTGCTTCATAGTTTTTTAATGGAACTGCATACAAATCATTTGACCTTTCATTTTTTTGAAGAACTAAAACGGGTACGGGTGGAATATCTTTATTAGGATATTGCCAAAAACCATCAGAATAATTTTCTGTTGATTTTATTTCATCTAACCTATTTTCAGAAACTAAAAGAAATTTATCATATTTTGTACTTACACCACTTGTAGAATCTTTCCTACCATCGTTATAGTATAATTTCACACTATTCTTATAGTTAGCAACTCTACCACCATCAGCGTATTTTCTTCCTTTTTCAAAACTTGATTTTAATTTATCAATAAAATCTTCTATTTTTTGTTTATTATTATATGAATTATCGTATTCGTATATTTTATCATTTCTTTCATCAATAACTAATATCTTATTGTCTTTTGTTCTTAATAAAACATCTCTACATCTAACTGCTCTTTCAATTAATCTATACTCATTACTATCTGAATTATTCATTTTATCATAAGCAACTCTACCACCTTTAGCAAATAATCCCTTATCTCTACCCTTTGAAAACAACTCTTTTTTAAGTTCAAACCAACTAATAGGTTTTTTATTACTATTATTTAAAACATCAATAGATACAATATGCAACCATTGTTCTTCTAATTCATCTAATGTTTTTTCAGTAATTATATATTTGCCTATTGTTTTATCTTTAGACAATCCTTTCCAATGTATTTCAACTTGAAATTTATCCCCTTGTGTTTTACCACCTTTTTCATAATACTTATAAGCCTCAAATCCTAACTCATCTCCAAGGTCATCTAAATTTGTGTTATCGCCTTCTTCAAACTTATCAAAATCACTTTCGTTAATATAAAGGTCATAACCTTCCATATCTTCAGAATCTGCTATTATAGATTTACCATCTTTTTTTACTATAACTGTCATTCTATCAGCGAAAATTGGAAATTCCTCATAAAGATAACCCTGCATATCAAATGCTTCATATTTTTCATAATTTCCTCTTACATCTCCACCCCTATGATATGACATAAAAATTAATGTATCATTATCATAATCTACTTTATCTCCATCATTATGTACTAAAACATATAATCTTACTCCTCCCCACCATGAATCATTATAAGTATTATATGCAGTACCAAGATTGTTTTCCCTTACAAAATCAGCAAGTTCATCTACATCCTTTATATCCATTATTTCATCTTCATAATCAAATGCTTCATCATTGTATTCAAATAATTTTGCCTTTGCAACAGAAATAGCCAATGGTTTTCTATCCATTAATTTTTCGTTAGGTAGCTTTTGGTATTCGTCTAAAGTATAAGTATTACCATTTTGAGAATATACCATTTGCTTTATAGTAACATCTTGTACATCCCCACCTTTAGCATAGCCCCTAGAGTTTAATGTACTATCGTAATATGAAGAATTTTTGTCATATATTTTTTGTAAATGATTAAAAAAGGAACGACCTAGACTTCCACTTGAAGATTTTGATTTTCTATAACCTGTTTCTTTAGCTAATTCAGAGAGTTCATTTCCAAAACTTTGAGAATGAAAATCCTTATTAAAATCAACACCTAATTTAAGTGCTTTAGTTATTGCATCATCTTTACTTAATTTTCCACCTTTTTTAAAATAACCACCTTTACCTTCTATTTCTGTTGCTTTGTATATTACATCGCTTTTAGGTCTTAATGATACTTTGTTTTTAGCAAAATCATAATCTGCATTTGAAACTGTATTTTTAGCAAATTTCCCGTTTTTAAGATAAAAGTTTCCAATGTTTGAATAGTTGTCGTCAGTTACCTTATACATTTGACTTGGGTTATCTTTAGATATTTTTTTAATTTTATCTAATCCTGATTTTCCTGCCCCTGTTATTTTACCACCTTTATTATATACTGCATCGGCATTAGCTATACCCAAAGACATAACATCTCCACCCTTTTGTAAACGTGTATTTGATTTTTTTGTATTTTTTTTAGAATAATTATACTCTTTTAGAATTTCATCTTCTTTGATTAATTCTTTAAGTTTTCCTAATTCTGAATCAATATTGGAGGATTTTTTAGAACTTGTTTTGTTCATTTCTATTTTAGCCCTTTTTAAAGCATCTTGCCAACTTTCATCTTTTTTACGAATTTCTTTAGCTAATGTCATTATATTTTTACCTTTTCGTTTGGGTTTTATTAAATTATTTTTTTTCATATTATTATTATTTATTGTAATTCCTCCGTTTTTATATTCATTAGTATTATCTGTTCCGCATTTATGACAAACATACACATCATCTCCACCATCTTTTTCATCCCAAGACCAATCACAAGAACCACATTCAATAGTTCCTCCTTCATCATAACTCCTTAAAGGTGTTTCGTATTCGGTATAACTAATCATATCGGGATTGAATCTTTCAAACTCACTTCTTGCCCATTTTTCTGCATCTTGATAAGTTTTAAAATACTTTCTTTCAACTTTAAAGCCCTTGTCCTTGTTCATAAAATCCACATAGGCTTCATTAACTTCCCCACCTTTAGCAAATTTTTCATTGTTTATTTGACTAACAAACTCTTTTGCATCTTTTAAAGTAGATAGATACATTGGTTCTGATGAGCCACGATACCCGATTGACTTATTTTTATATTCAACAGTCCAAAGCCCTCTCCTTTCATAGTTATCTCCCCAATCTCTTTTATAAAAATCTCCGAGTCTATAAATCTTCCAATTACCATCTTCTGAAATATACCCACCCTCATTTTCATAAGCATTGTTTGATTCCATAGTTGAACTCCAACCTTCATCTCCTATATTTTTTTTCCACACTATACCACCTTTAGCATAAACATCTCCAAAGCCATAAGTAGATTGTAAATCAGCCATTGCTTCATTTGGGTCTGTAACTATTGCAGTTGTAACTCCACCTAAAGCATAAGCTAAATCTTTACCACACATTGTTTTACCGCCATACTCATACTCGGCATTGCAATCAAATTTAACATCATTTGGAACTTTACCTCCATCTGCAAAAGAAACTCCACCACCGCTTTCATTAATTTCTGAAAGTATTTGTCGATTGGTAAGCATTTTTCCGTTAAAACTACGCTTCTTATTGTCGCTTACTGCATTTCTAGTAATAACAACTTCGCCACCCTCCATTTCTAAAGGCTGTCCTGTTGATTTATTTAATGCTTTAATACCTCCGTTTGAATGTCTTTTACCAACAAGCATACCTCCTGCATCTCCTGATGCGTGAACTATTTTATCTTTTATTTTACCATCGGGGTTAAAATCTGTGCTACCGCCTTTTTCCATATTTAATTCTTTTTTATCTATTTTACTTGCTTTACCACCCATAACCGAAGAATAAACACGAGCCATAGCCCATTGTTCTTTTGATGTTACATTTGGTCTTACGGATTGAGGATTGGTTTTATAAGCCCCAATTCCTTTATTATATATTTTTTGTAACCCACTCCTGCTTACCCCTGTATCTTTAGATATATCTGACAGGTTATGAGACTTGTTTTTTTTATAAAATAATTTTTTTATTTTAAAAAATAATTATATTTTTGACACAATATATATTAAAATATATAAAACAAGAAACTTATGAAAATTACAAAACTGCAAAGACTTTTAAGGGGGAGGGGTCTTACCCAAACAGACCTATATCATATTATTAAAGATTCTCAATTTAAAGATATAGGTCAGGATAGAATAAATAAATTAGTATTAGGTAAGCAAAAAAATTATACTGTTGAAACTGCAAAAACTTTAGCAAACGTTCTTGCGGTTAAATTAGATGATATTGTTGATTAATGGATATACTAAAATTTATAACACAATTTTCAGACAAACCTAAGAAGCATGGCGATATATGGTTTTATATATTGTGTAATATAAATAATGGTGTTAACACATTGCAGTTACAATCAATATTTAATATATCTAAATCAAGTTTATATAGAATATTTAATATATATAATACTGATATAAATAATAATAACGAAACATTAAATATATATATAGATAAAACATATATAAAATGTAATATAAATAAGAAGGGAACTAAACAAGTAAAAAGAAAAGAAAAAGAACCTTTAAAGCAGGACAATATATATAAACAAATAATAGAACATCTAAATATGCAGAGTGGTAAAAAATTCTCATATAAATCAAATGCAACAATTAAGTTTATTGATTCAAGATTAAAGGAGAAATATATATTAGATGACTTTAAAAAAGTAATTGATATAAAATGTACTAAATGGTTAAATACTTCAATGGAGGATTATATTAGACCGCAAACGTTATTTAGTAATAAATTTGAAGGATATATAAATGAAAGTTTAGTTAGTGTAAATAATAATAAAAAAGATACAGTAGATAAAGCAAATGAAACAATTAATAAAGCAAAGCAGTTCGATTGGGAATTTGATTCCAAATCTTAACAAAACAACAGTTAAAATATACGATGCCTACAAAAGCATGAAACGTATTCAAGATTTTTCATCTAATAAAGAAATGAATCAACTTGTTGAAACAATAGGTCAATGGGCTTTTTACTTAGGACTATCTCAAAAAACATCTGACAAAGAGATTATATTACTTGCTCAATTTATTAAAGAAAATTACGGTACTTTTAATTTAACAGATATTCAAGAGGCTGTTAAAATGTCTGCAACCGATAAATTAGGAGTTGAAGTTGAACACTACGGTAATTTATCTCCATCATTTATAAGTAAAATACTTAATGCCTACAAAGGTAAAAGAGGTGCTATAATTGTAAACACTAATCAAAAAATAGGCGAAGCACAAAGAAAGTTAGATGTTAAAGTACCAACCAAACAGGAAAGTATAGATAACATGAAATTAATTATTAGCGGTGCTTGGGAGACAGTACATAGTCAAAAAGAGGTATATCAGGACTTTGGAGATTGTATATATAATTTTATAAAGAAAAACAAACTAATATCAGTTAATGACAAATTAGTTCAAGATTCAATGAGTTATGCTAAAAAAGTAATACAAAAAGAACAACGAGATATGTCTATTAGTTCAGCGATAAATAATTCGCCATTTGTTAAAATGGATTCCGAAACTTTAAGAAGAAAAAAAGCAAGAGAGTTTGTTGTTGATTCTTGGTTAAGGTCTATGGATAGTAAAGGGGTTAGTGATTTCACTAAAAACTTAAATTATAACTAATGGTAATTGAAGCGTATGTTTTTGATAAAATAAAAGTATCTGAAAAAGTTACGCAAATTGTAATACGCAAAAAGCATAATGAAAGATATAATTATATATGTTTTGTAGCTTTTGGGTTTATAAAGGATAGCATAGATGAATTAGATATTGACCAAAAAGATAAAGTTAGAATTGAATATTATATAAAAAGCAAAAAGTGGAATGAACGCTATTCAACTGATGCTATAATTGAAAAAATAGAGTTAAAAGAGAGGCGAACCAATCAAATTGAGGTGGACTTTGAAACAGGAGAAATATTTGAATAATTATGGAGAAAAAGAAAAAACATGAATTTTTAGTAGGAATCCCTACAATTAACAGAGCAGACTTGCTAAATGAAGTGCTACCTAAATATTTTAATGATTTTCATAAAAACGACATATTTATAGTAGATAACGGAAATCAAAGTATTATTGAAAGAGATGAAAAATTTGAGATTTATAGACCAAATAAAAATCTTGGAGTAGCTAAAAGTTGGAACATTATAATACAAAAAGCATTAGAATTGGGGTATCAAAGAGTATTAATACTTAATGACGATGTTTATTTAGGGAAGAATAGAAAAGAAGTAGAATCTATAATTGAAAAATTTTATCATGGAGACGTTATTCACTCAACTAAAAACTTTTGTTCTTTTATAATTTCAACCTTTGCATTTCAAATGTATGATGGTTTTGATGAAAACTTTTACCCTGCATATTTTGAGGATAAAGATTATATGTATAGATTAAAAATTGAAGGAGGTTATTGTATTGAAGATGAATCATTAGACCCTTTAATTTATAGAAATAGTATGACTATTAAGAAAGATATAGAATTAAATAATAACTTTGCCACTAATGAACAGCTTTATATTGCTAAGTGGGGAGGGCTACCAAATGAAGAAAAATTTAAAACACCATTCGATGACTAGAGTAAGTAAAAAATTTAAAAACATGAAATACATATTCCTGATGCTTGTTATTTTTTCAGGAGGTATGGTTATTTGGGTTGAGGCTATTTTATTTGAAATATTTTGGTTAATAATATTTGCATTTTGGGTATTACTTCATAATGCCTTTATAAATAAACCTTATACATATTTTGAATGAAAAACATAAGCGACAAAATTTTAATTATAATTTTAGCAGTAATAGTTTGTATATTATTGTTTAAATCGTGTGAATCACAAAATGATTACACTAGACTTGCCAATGCACTTGAAATATCTGACTTAAATAATCAGAAATTTAAAAAAGAAATTACCAAAAATGGTATTGAGATTTCAAAACAAAATCAACTTATTTTAAATAAAGATGAAGCACTTGCAAATAACTTATTAAAAATAGAGGAACTAAAGAAGTTTAAAAAAATTAAATCTAAGGTTAGTATTGTTACTAATACAGTTATTGATACACTTTATATACCGTTTAAGGAAATACCTAAGAATGATTCAATATTTAATAAATTGAATTATAATTTCAAATTTTTTGATTATACTGAAAAAGATAATTGGTTTAAATTTTCAGGTATAGTTGACAGTAAGGGCGTTTCAATGTATGATGTTAAAATAAGAAATGAATTTAGCTTACTTATAGCTGATGAAAAAATGGGATTATTTAGAAGTTCAATACCTAAAGTGGTTTTAACAAATATGAATCCATACACTAATACAGTTTCTCTTAAAAACATTCAAGTTATATATAAAAAGCCCTTTTATAAAAAAGAATGGTTTTGGTTTGTTTTGGGTGGAACAGCAACTATTTTAATATCAAAATAAAATGAAGTTGATTTACATGGCTACCACTTTGCATCTTATGTCTGAATTAAATGGACATGAATTTATAGAAAAAATATTATCTAATTCTGTAACAAAACAAGCCGAAAAGACACAGTATATACTTTTAAAATAAAAATATCCCAAAAATGAGCAAAAATAGAGACACTCTTAAATTTTTAATACAAATAATAATACTTCTTATTATATCATTATTATATGCTTACATAACCAAAAACTAATTAAACATGAAAAATATTTTATTTTACGGAGATTACGACTGCACAACAGGATTTGGTAATGTATCAAAAGAACTTGTAAATGAATTTAGTAAAGAAAAAGATTTTTTTATAACTGTGTTTGCAACAAATAATCACGCTAAAGAACCATATAACACAGCAGAAAACATATATGTAATCCCTGCTCTATCAACTAGGGAAAAAGGAGATACAGACCTATATTCAAGAAAATCGCTATTAAAACTGCTTTATAATGGTTCTTACAGTATTGTTTTCTGTTTAAATGACATTGAAGTTATTAATCAATTAGATGAGCATTTAAGATATGTTAAAAATTTAAGGAAAAAAGAAAATAAAAAAAGTTTTAAATCATTACTGTATTTTCCGATAGATAGTGAGGTAAGAAAACAAGATTTAAAGGTATTGTCATTTTTAGATGAAGCTGTTACTTACACAGATTACGGTAAGTCAGAGGTTAAGAGATTAATCGGCACTTCCGCTTCATACAAGAAGTTAAAAGTAATACCTCATGCTGTAAGTGAAAATTACCATAAAATTAAAGACTTTAAAAGTAAATTAAATAACAATAAAGATTCTTTTTTATTTGGTTCTATAAACAGAAATAGTGTTAGAAAGGATTACGGTACTTTATTAATTGCTTTTAGTGAATTAAAGAAACAAGATGATTATAAAAATTGTCAGTTATACTTACATTGCAACCCACTAGACCCATTTGGAATTAACCTTTATAGATTATCTCAAAGACTTGGACTTGAAGTTGATAAGGATATTATATTTCCCGAAGATTTTAATGAAAACAAAGGTATTTCAGAATCGGAATTAAATAACATCTATAACTCTTTTGATTGTTTTATTACAACTACAACAGCAGAGGGTTGGGGATTAACAGTACACGAGGCTATGATGTGTGAAACTCTCGTAATATGCCCATTGCACACTTCTTTAACAGAAGTTACCAATAACGGTAAAGTTGTTTTGCCAATTAAAAAAACAAGCACAACTGTTTATAAAGATGATTTAGAGAAGATTAGATATAAGTCAGATACTGATTCTGTAATAGATGCTATGAAGTTAGCTTTTAATATGAACAGTTCAGATAAGGCACAAAAAATTTTAGAAGCAAAAAAATTCGCTTCTAAATTCAAATGGAAAAAAACTGCCGAAATGTTTAAAAAATTAATTAGAAAACAAATCGGCTA
>JACKZZ010004166.1_pt1 | contig 11449 bp, 8 predicted proteins | sample 8027871 | NCBI WGS metagenome assembly JACKZZ01 (sample SAMN15724774, study PRJNA655200) | protist metagenome | isolation source: fluorescence activated cell sorting (FACS) single amplified genomes of... | place: USA: West Boothbay Harbor, Gulf of Maine | collected 2000-07-19
TCTGCCACACGTTCACCCAACCGCACGAAGAGGAACGGTACCAGCGCGCAACCCGCGGCGATCGCGAAGTACGCGGCGATCTGTTTCCATTCCCCGTCGAGCGTGCCGACCGTATGCATCGCCAGCGCGGCGACTCTGCAGCTGAAATACGCCACGATACCGACGAAGATGAACATCGCCAGAAACACCGGCTTGTGCATACCGAACTTGTCCATCCGAATGGAACCCATCACCGAACCCGTGGACACCACCAGCGCACTCAAGAACAGCACGATCGTCCACACGTTCTCGGACGGGTTCGTGATGACCGACGCCCAGTCCACGGACAGATCAGGGACATCCCATGTATCGACGCCCGGCTTCGTCATCGCCAGCCTTACTCGATTGACCGGTTCCCCGGCACGAGGTACTCGATGGACCCGTTCCCCGCCAGACACGCGTAACGAGGCGAAAAGGAGATGACGGTGAATAATGGGTTGTTCTCTACGTGATCAATTCAATTATTTATAGTAGTTTATCTAGTTCACCTAGTAAAGTAGTGAACTCTTGGTGGGTCTCGTTCATCTGGTCTATCATCAAGACAAGCTTGCGTGTGTCCTTTCCTTGTTCATTGTATCTTTCTATCTTTTTCATGGTTTTCTTCAGCCCCTTTTCAACCACTTCTAACAATTCTTCTGTCTCTTCGACAAGTGTGATGGTTTCTTTCCTGTCCTGTTGTTCCTCGAACGATGAAACGAATTTGAAACCACCATCATCTTTTTTTTCCCATTTGCTCTCTGGTGCAGTCCGCATTGACTCCGCTGCTTTTGTTGCCTTTGATTCCAGTACACGGGCTAGGTTCAAACGCGATGCGCGCCATTCGTGAGCATTGTAACCGTCTGGCATAGACGAATCGACGGATTCGCGCATCTTTTTCGCCTTGCGATTGAACCTGTTATTGAGTTTCATCCAGTAAGCTTGGTCTTTCGTCATCTCTCAGTGTAGTTTTTCAGTTTTGGTTTTGCTTTGACAAAAAAAAAGAAAAAAAAGAAAGATCCAGGGCCAACGAGTATGGGGCAGAACAAAGACAAAACAAAACACTGAGAACCATGGACCACCAATACAATGAGGAGATCGACTTCCACGCGGAGCAACACCAGGCCCTGGAACAGGCTACGACACAGACACGCATGGATCAGTTGCGGAATAGATGCGGTGCTTTCGAAACTGGATGGAACTTTGTCGAGAGTAGACATTTATTCAGTTCCAGGTAATAAGAAAACTTAAGAAAGAAGTAAGACAACTAAGGTTTTTCCTAGCTAGAGCTAGACGCAACGTTTTACTTTAATCCAACTTCTAATAGAACGAATATACACAAAGGCAGGAAAAGGAAAGATTTTTTGATAGCAGGAACTGACAGTGAAGATAAACACTTGAGGGCAAGAGAAGGGCAGGAGAAGGTAAAGGATAAAGGATTTCAAGAAGAAGAAAAAAGTCTTTAGGATGAACGAGGCTCCAGAATTTAGAGTATTCTTGTCCCATAGGGGAGGTGATGAAACCAATAAAGAAGTGATGAAAAACATAAAAACGAAATTGGAGAATGTGGGCATCACGGCGTTTGTTGATGCTTATGATTTGCACTCTGCCAAAGGTCCTCCTCCAGAGAATATTATACGTGCATTGAAGAATGCCGAGGTTGTCGTATTCTTGATGTCTCCACAATTTTGGACGTCGCAATATTGTATCAAAGAATTGGAAATAGCACAAGAGAGCGAAAAAAAAATGCTCTTCATCATGCCTGGCTCGATTAGCAACATGGATGAAAAGGCTCTGGAAGCTGGACAAGAATCAAAGTGGAAAGCCGTGAAAAAAAATCATACATTGATGGAAAGTCTCAATTCTAACGTAGAATTTAACACGGCGTTTTCATTGATGAATTTTTTCTTTTCGAAGAGTCGTACAATCCTCAACCAGAACAACGTTTTTGTTTGTTTAACTCAGGAAAACCAGAATGCTATCGAACTGAGAAGCATGATGAATTGCAGTTCTTACAGTGAAAATCGTTGGGCTGATACAAGGCTCCGGGCGGCTATTGAGGTGCCTCAATTAGACCCAAAATTTGGTGACATGTTCTTCGACAGCACCAACTTGGTCTTTTTTACATTCCGCACTGGAGATAACTCGTTACCAGTTTACGACAGCAACTCTGAAGGAATAAGATGGTGGAATGTCGAACTCACGAGGATACTTGAGGAGAACAAGTATGAAATTAAAAAGCTGGATTACTGGTTGACTTGTCTCGATGTTACGAAAGAGAGACTTGGCAACTTCTTGAGTTGTGAGAAATGTGAAAAAGAATTATGTCGGAGGTGTTTGACAGGCGTTTTCGAACTATCTGATGGTCCATCAAGGGATCTTCTTTCCAAGTTAGAAAGGCTTCAGACTGAGTCTTCCCCGGGTCGGAAGGGGATAACGGTGTACCAGCTAGAAAAAGTTGAAACATATAAAGAATTTTCTTCGCGCTTTGCACACCAATATGCACCAAGAGGCGATGGTGAGGCTGCTGATAGCGATGGTGTGAAAGTGCGTCTATACTGCACCCAAGGATTAGTACATCGAGCGAAAGACATACTTACAGTAACGGATAAAACTGACTTGCAGCAAAAAGCCAGGGATTTCGCAGGTATTAATGAGGGCAACATTGAGCTCCACACTCACAGCGGTGTTGGCAGCAGCAGTATTGATGAACTCTTTGATTTTTCAAAACGAGAAAAAGGAGTGAACCCCGTGTTTGTGACTCTGAAGAACGTCCCACGGCCTGACAAATTAATGAGCGCATTCCTTAAATGTGCTAGTATCCCTCTTCACGTAATAACTGGACTACGCGCGTATGGTGCAGCCATTACAAAAATAGCATCCGGAAGTATCATTATTCACCTTGAAGGGTCTGAAGTTGCACTTAAGAGCGTAGAGGATGAAGTGGTTCCGATGCTTGGAAAATCAGCAACTTTTACATACATAGAAGGAAATAAAGAAATGCCAGGGCCCGAACCTGCACTTGGGCATGTAGAGACTCCGGAGCTTGGAGAATCAGCAACTTTTACAGGGAACAGAGAAGGAAGCAAAGAAATGCCATCAGATTTGGGCCAATGCGATGGCTCGCAAGAATCGATGCAGGTAGACAACCAGGGTCATTTTTTCCTTTCTGCATCACAAGATCTAGACCAAGACATATATTCTGATGTTGATGTGACAGGAGAACGGGTAAAGAATTTGCTCAAAGGTACGCGTTTTGAAAAATGTGAGTGGGAAAAAGACATGGCAGTCGCGTTCTTACTCGGTGACACCTCGCAACCCGAAACCGAAGAAGCACGCCAGAGCTTGCAAGACGATATTCAAAAGGTTAACGAAATAGGGGAGTTGAGTGAGTCCCCGAAGACGTGTAGGGCAGCGATTTTGATCCGAATCTGTTGGCGCATGATATGTCGAGAGTCACAGTTTATAGAGCTCAAAGAGCACTTTGACGAAGAAAATATCAAAAAGTTCTTTAGACCTGGTCCAAAGACCATCAAAATCATCATGCAAGGCGGTAAAACGCTTCGAGGTATGTTACTCCATCCGTTATTTTTCGCCGGTGTCAGAGGCCAGCCCATTGCTTTATTTGGCCATACAGTTGTGAGCCAAGTTCGACGAGATCTTTCTGACCAGGTTTTATGGTTGCAAAAAATATATCATCGCACTGTTTATCAACACGCCAAGAAGCATATTGGTGGCGAATCGAATGAATGGCTTCCTGAAGTCCTGTTCTTCTCTATCTATGGCAAAGGCCGACAAGATGGTACTCTATTCGCAAAAAAAATCAACACCAAGGACCCCATTGATCCACGAGTTTACTCAATGCAAGTTTGGTATAATATCTGGGGCGGGAGTGGTGAGACTGTATCGAAAATGGTCGGGTTGATGGATGCCGTGAAGTCAAATTCCACGCAATGGAACCACATAACTGACGAAGACGAGGACCGCAAACTCTCACTGGATAACATATATGCGGTTGTTGACGAGGCTCATTTAGTATTCGGTGCCAATAAGTTTCATATGGATCTCGAGATGCACCGTGATCGTATTCAAGCCAACCTTGTCCGAATTACCGCGACGGACCTTTCAATACAAATCCACAACTTTTTAAAGATGGACGAAAGCCCTGTGGTCGAGCTGATGCCGGCCGCACCTTCTTTTCATTGCTTGAGGACCAACTATGACGACCAATCGATCGTGAAATACGAAGAGAGGGACATTCTCGACATGGACTATGACGAAGGGTCCACACGTGTCTTTGAGAAAAGTCGTGAATACAAGTTCTCGTTTGAATACTTCCTACCGGAGCGCAAGCGTGAACTCGTGAGCTTAGAGCCTAGTGAGTGGTGTCAAGACGACTCTGGGCTGAGTGAGACTGACAAAAAAACTTTGGAAAGTTTACTTTGGACTACGAACACTCTTGTTGAGCTCACAAATCCCACCAAGCATAAACAGCGTACGGGGGATTTTTTCAGTATAACCCCCAAAAGCATTCTCCTTCACAATGGTTTTGTTTCAGGGTTCGGAACGAGTCGCAGCTGCAACCACGCCCATGTAATGTTTGCGAAATTTTTCGTGGCACAATGCGTCAAGCATATTGCAGAATTTGCTGAGCCAAAGTCAAATGATTCCGATCTGCAAAAACGCTTCCGAAACGGAAGCAAGATGGCATGGGTCCTAGCTTTCCCTGAATATATGACCTCCAAGTTACTTGAGGACGACCGATATCCTCCTGTTTTCTGTAACAAAATCGCGCACGAGTACTTGAAAAAAAACAATGGCAAGCTTTTAAAAAAATTCGAGCAAGTGTGTACTCACAGTTGAAAAGGTGGAGCGGCTCTTGATACCACCCAAGCGCGCGGAATTGCACGCGAACTTGCAGTAACGTTTGAGCAGATGGCTTTATGGACCGACGACGATGACGCTGCATCTGAATATAGTTACGATAATGATGTTGTGTGGGAAGACGATGACGTGACAGATACCATGTCCATTATTGGTAATGAAGGAGGCGACGTGGACGGTGAAAGCACGTTTGAAGATGGCGGCCCCATCAATTTAAAAAATGCCGCAGACTGGCTGAAGAGACTTGTTGGTCCACAAAAAGTAAAGGTAGCCATGGTAACTCGTCTTAAGGATGTCATCGGGTATGCCGACGTGGAAAAGGAAATCACGCTTCGATCTCCGTACGATGCAGCTCTTCTCTTATTCCTTGAGGATATGGACTACGACGATCAAAAATTTCGGGGTAAGAAGAAACATGATCCGCTTCTCAAGGAACTTCTAGCAGCGGCCCAGAAGAAACAACCAGTTTTTTCCTCTCAAGAGGTCATGCAAATTGCTGTTGACAGTTGGGCAAGCTGGAGTGCAAACGAGGAAAATGACTTGTGGGATTCAGGGGCCGAACGCACATCTCAAGAGGATCAAAATGCCCGAAAGGCAAGGCTAGGAAACGATTTGAGTAAAATTTGGGACCAATGGTACTGGGACCTCCCTCCGGCTAACCTCGAATGCATTGAACTCGATGCTTGGGATAGTTTCTTTCAGTTCTTGGCTCCGCTGAATCGAAAAAAAGGCGAAAATGGTCGATTCCCAATTCCCGAGGATGGAAAATGCGCTGTGTCCAGTTGCGTCATCAGGCCGTTACAGCAGCGAATGTACTTTTGTGAAAAGCACCGGTTATGCCAAAAAATTGAAAGACGGACAGTGTGTGGTTTCAGTTGCTTACCCTCAAGATTTTACTGCAAACAGCATAACTGTGAGTGTACAGGTTGTAAGCAATGCGAAAGCGAAAACGCCGTGTGCTCTCGCGCCAAGTCCACGAACACTAAATTTTGTACTAGCTGCAACGGGGAGAGAATTTGTAGCGCCCAGGGTTGCATCAAAATCCGCAAGAAACAATCTCCGTACTGCGTTGATCACATAAAATCGAGGTCGACCCCCGGAAAGAAGAAAAGGAAACTTAACGCTCATTCTCCAACGCTCTACATAGAAGAGGAGGATGACGAAGTCGAATTTCTTTTCTCTTGTTCTTCAACGCAATAGTCGGATTGGGTCCTCGCCAAATAAAATCTTTGGTTATAAATAAACAGGTGAACTTGAAGGGGTAGTCTAGGACGCAGCGTTGAAATTCATCGGGAGATCGGTGTTGATAAAACTAATGCCCAAAGCGGAAAGTTGGGTTGCGACGTCGACAGAGTCGGGGTCGTCCCTGTCTTGCCAAACCCCGAGTACATATTCATGGACCAGGTCTTTTAAAAAATGTGCGGTGGAAGAATTCTCGTCACTCATTGAAGTGTGATACTGAAAATAGAAACCATCTAGCGTAGTCGAGCCTTGCTTCGCGTACTCTGTGATTTGCTGACGAATCTCTTGCTTGCTTTGGTTGTCCCAATCAATGACTTTTTCGTGCTCGACGTCGGAGCCATCAGGGTTTTTCAGTAGGAACAACATTTTGGGACGATATTTCTGAATATCTGGGGGCCCTGTTATAGAAACTCCGCCCCCGACCCTTGCTGCAGCAGTCATTTCCATGGTGGCATCAAAAAACTTGACAAAGTTGTGCAATATATACAAATCAAAAGACATAATGGCAGCTACGCGTTTTAGCAACTCGCTATCCATGCAAATAAGATAACACAGGTGGGCAGCTACGGAGCTACCGTCAGCACCTGGCTTAATTTCAATGACGAGTTGGGCTTCCCCGTGTGCCCTCCTGGCCGACTGCAATACGTCGGACAAAAGGGGCGCATAAGTCCCGTTCTTTAGTGGAAACGCTAAAAGCTCGTCGTACGTAAGTTCGATGATGGGCCGCACCGCTTGGGTATTTTCCCCCTTGACGTCGTTGCGAGCTAGTCGATTGAGGTCGTAGTCGTGACAAAGCACGAGCTTGTTGTCCAAAGTAAGAGTGATATCACACTCACAATACTTCATTCCCGCAGACCAGGCTTGCTCATAAGCTGCTAGCGTATTTTCCAAAGGGCGGTCTAAACAGTCGTCCAAGCAATGGAACCCGCGGTGAGATACCAAACTCTTTTTGATTGCCGGAGGGATCGTCTCCACCAGCTCACATATCCATTCATACGGCGACAACGACAAGCTCTTGTGTCGCGTGTGCTTGTTGGAAAAGCCGTCAAGTGAGTCACTGATTGGCCGTTCATCAGCCTTGACAAGAGTCTTGTAAGCGGCAAGAATCTTGGCGGTAAAGTTGAATAAAAGTGAAGAAGCCATTGGAGACATTGTGAGTTCGCACATCATGTGCTGGCTGAGGTCCATGTCTTTGTACTTGCCACACTTTTTGGCAAGCTTACGGAGGGCTTCAATATTAATAAGGCAATAATTACGACGCTTCTGAAAAAGAGGCAGGATACTACTTTTCACTTCCAGTAGCCCGTCTAAAAGAACCTGGGTGGAATGTTTATTGTTGTCATTTTCTTCATGCCATGCATAAAGGGAAAGCATCGACCCATTTCTGTTGTTCAAGTTGGTATTTTTCTCTTCCGCCTCAAACAGACCTCCTTTAAACATATCCATACTATACCCTCGGTTGAAAGATTTACTCAAACCAGGCAGCTCGTCGCACAAATAGTTTGCAAAAGGGTTGGTGGAACGAAGATGCACAAGTTTATTAAACGCTTCTCTAGATATGAGGTTATAAAACGCCTGAACCTTTTCAAATTCAAATTTCCACAAGCTGAAGAATATTTGTCGATTAATTTTAGGATCGTGCGCCGCTTCACGCAATTGATCCCATTCTACATAATGCTTTTCGAACCCTTCAACGCGTGAAGCAGCAAGATGCTCACCGAAATTAACCATTACTCTTATTATTATATTTCACACCTTGGACCAACCTTTTATTTAGTTATCAATCAATGATCGATCCTTCCTTGGAATTCAATTTGGTTTGTACACAAACAACGATCATCCGTTTGCACTGTCAACTCCGACTCCTCGGCCGGGGTACCTTGTTTGAATCTACTGGGACCTCTGTAGGTCTACCTTTCAAGACAGGTCTCCCTCCGGCAGGCCTGGGCAGGCAACTACTTGGTTTATCAACTAACTGACCCATGGATGTCCAGATCTATAGATCTATCTATCCATGGATCATCCATATGTAGATCTGGACATGGGAACACGTGTACGTGTACCACAGGTCTGCCTCTCCTTGAGAGTAGCAGAAAGTTAAAACACACTTCCCTTTTCCAAGAAAGATTTGGTCAGACCCTGTTCAGCGACAGTTTTAAGTGTGAGCCAGTGGTACGTACGAAGGATACATGAATTAAACTGTAATAGTTAGTTGTACGACTACAATGAACTTGTTGTGGATGGACGGCCTTGCATCTCAGTGTAAAGCATCCGATTCCAACAGTAACAGCAAACCCACCAGTTTCCGGCATCAAAGCCTGTACATCCCTATTACCCAAATCACGGCCAAACCAGAAGAATACCATTACGTTTCAGCAGGTTCAAGGTAATATCCGCACTCCCCAATTCGAAAGCGAAGATGCGCGTTTTCTATTATCGCAATGAATCTTCTCCCAGATGGAAAAAATTTAAAAAGGTTCAAACAAAACAGAATGTCAATGTCAATTGATCGTGTGGAGTGTGTTTTACAAGTAGACTGTATGTTGTGTTTTTTTGGGCTGCGAACGAATTTGAAAAGGTGTGCGTGAAGGAAGCGTTCAGGTGTGGTGTTTTTTTTTGGACACCGAGATTTGAGTTCACGGAAATTTAATTCGAGATTTAAGGAAGAATTTGTACACGACGTATACTGTGGAAAAAACAAAAATTAATCGATCTTGGTCTTGGGACAAAGTCGTGTGTGTAAATAGGAAAGGATGAAGTTTGGAAAGAAAATACTCAACGCAGGTGACGCGTCGAGTGCACTTTGTGACTCAAGCTTGTGGCTAGATTACAAGTTGATGAAAAAGTTGCTGAAAACTTTCAAGCCCGAAGACAGTGAGACGAAAGACGAACACGCAATAAAATCAAACCCCGATGAAAGGCGGTTCTTTACGATATTGAAACATGAGCTACAAAAAGTTGAAGAGGGTTTTCTTCGACTACAAGGGTTTCACGCTTCGCGACTCTTACATGTTTTGCAAACAACAGCCAAAGAAGCAAAAGAGGAAGACCTCTTGGACTTGCACTTGAAATTTCTGCTTTTGCAAAATTATGCAGTTTTAAATTATGTAGGTTTCACGAAAATCTTGAAAAAACATGACAAAGTGACCGGTTTTTCAACCAAGGATCAGTTCTTGTTGAAGTTGGTAGATGACCAGCAATTTTCGAGGCACGAGGGATTGCAGGATGTTATTGAACTGTTTAATAGGTTCATGGTATCGTTAAATAAAGGCTCTTCGGACTCTAGAGAATTATGCGCGGCACTAGAAATATTAAAATCGGGATCGCGACGGGTTCGTACGCCCAAGAGGTATCGGACAGATTCACTCGGCGGTGCTCCTGGTGAAGAACCAGTGCCAAAGCGCCTGGTTTCCGGACAAGGAAAGAATTTGGACACGCTTTGCCAGGCAGCTGAAATAGCAACCTCCCGAGTCTGAATTAGATGGATGATCATAAGTTTTCTTTTAATTAAAAAAATAAATCATAACTCCATTTGTGAGATAAAGTGCAAACCGCTCTCCATAACGGTGAGCCAATACTTTGCCTGTGTGTCCAAAAGGGCGTCACTCGCAAGGTGGGACATGTACATGTGGATGGCACAAGGATGGCGTAGCGAACTACACGCCAAAATATAAAACAGTATGGGCACAAAGTCGTCCGCCCCGAGCGCCTTTGGCTCATCTTTGCTTCCACGCTTTCCGCTGGATTGGCAACCATGGGCAATCCCCTTGTGAATTTCGTTTACACAGTGCAGAAGAATCTCCACCTTTGCACTCGGTATTGGATAATTTTCATGATCCTCCAATTTGTTAATAATGCGAACAGCATTTTCCCAACCCCAAGCACTTGCTCCCATGCCGAGAGCAGAGTTGGGCATGAAGCCAGGATGGACCTGGGCACCAAAAAGAGAAGGGGGGATCCCCTGCGGGCCATAGAATGCCTTCAACGAAGTGAGTTTCAACGTAATTGCTGTATCCTTCTCGCGTATACCGTCAGATGCCGTACTTGCCAAAAGTAGCCGTTCACACAGTGTTGGGTGGCGTTCAATAAGCGATACTTCAAATAGCCGAAACAAGACATCAAAGAGAAAGTCTTCACTGACTTTTGGCGCAAGGTCCGGCTCACTTTTTTCTTTGCAGGCTTCTTGCTTGAGGTGTGCTTGGAGAACTGCCCAGGAAATTTGTGCCAAGTACGAGTGAACACGATCAAGCATTTCTTCGTGGGGCGATAGAGCTGTATCCGGGCTAGCCGCTGCTTTACGTTTTGGCAACAGCCCAAACAAATACTTTCTCGTTCTCGAAGACGAAGCATTTACTGACGATGAAGTTATGTGATCATTATCGCCAACCAATGAATTTAGGCTTTCTCCGCCCTCCGACCCACACTCCGAGAGTCCGCACGGATCCGTTGCAGTTTCGGCAAAGTCTGAACCTACTTGCACATCCAGCCGCTTTGCAGGAAACGTCCTCAACATTTTGTTCGCAAAGGTGTCCACGCGACTTTGTTGTAGCGCCACCTTGCTGCTCAAATCGCAGCAGACCCGTTCGGTTGCACTAGAACCCGTCAACTGCTTGGCTTTCCGAAACGACGCCCCTGATTTTGTACCACCAAGGCTGGTTTTACGCGCAATGTCCGAAGCTGCGTTGGTTTTTTGCGGGGGTTTAACAAAGTTTGGCTGGTTGCTCAGGATTGCCCGAAGTAGCTCGCGTCCTTTCAACAGCAAACGCTCGTTGTTGTCCAACCGTCCCACTGGGGTCGATACCGCCCCCACAGGATCCTTCGTCGTCCAGCTCCCCGCTCGCACGCGGTCGTCCGGTGTGCTCACAACCGCTGAGCCAACTTCGAGAAAATTGTGCAGTCTGTTACGAAGTCCACTTTCTCGTGGGCCTAATATTATCGACACTTCTACTACTCCCTGAAGATACTTTTCCAAAGCGTACCTCCTGTACTCCAACAAATCAGAAGAAAACGTCGACTTTCGTGTGAACCTGCTAGGGAATGATGGACGCTTGATAGAACGTCCTCCAATTCGAGCGAGCCTTGCCCAATTTATTCCTTTTGAAAAGTCACGAATCGATGAAAATCTTTTTTCGACAGTCCACGTTAGACCTGTATTGGATTGCACTTGCAACCAATAAGTAGCAAACGGCTTTTGTACTTTTGCGTGTAAATCTACTTTGACGCTGTTTCCAGGGATGCAAACGTTTACAATATGTACGGTCTGAGCTCTTCTATTTACATCAAAAGAATCTGGCGCTTCAGTTTCCCA
>JACKZZ010013650.1_pt1 | contig 11449 bp, 5 predicted proteins | sample 8027871 | NCBI WGS metagenome assembly JACKZZ01 (sample SAMN15724774, study PRJNA655200) | protist metagenome | isolation source: fluorescence activated cell sorting (FACS) single amplified genomes of... | place: USA: West Boothbay Harbor, Gulf of Maine | collected 2000-07-19
ATGCAAATGAAACAAGAAGAACTAGAGAGGATAAAGGCGAACAAGCCGTGTGCAGATGCAGATATAGAACTCGCCTATAAGCTGCAGAAAGAGCTGGAGCAAGAAGCTAGAAAGCCTGAATATAACCCTGCAGATTCGCACGCGGACGAGTTATTGGCCTATAGGCTCCATTGCCGACTTCAAAAGGAGGCTGCCGAAGAACGGCTGCAAGAAGAAAAGGCTCAAGAGCAGCTTGCCCGCGAAATTCAAGCCAAGCTCGACAGCGACGAGGGTGCAAAGTTACCTGGCGCTGCCCACGAAGCCTATGCCCTGGATCTGCAGCGAAAGCTTGACGAGGAGAACAAAGCCGCGCTGCGAGCGCAACTTGAGCAGAGCGAATCTCTGGCAAGGCAGCTCGAGGAAGAATGGATCACCGAACTGCAGCAGAGCAAAGCCAATATCAACAACGACGTTGAGATTGCAAAAATGCTGAACATAGAGGCACAACTCACTGAGATTGCCTTGGCGCTTGATGAGCAGCAAGATTTTCAAATTGCGATGCAGCTGGAACTACAAGACCGCCAACTCGCAGTGCTTACAAAGAAAGACTCTGACATGGCCAAACAAATGCAAGAGAAGGTTGTGCACGAATTGGAGCTGACGAGGAGCGACTCAGCATTAGCAAAAAAATTGCAGAAAGAGCTTGTCGAAGAGGAACAGCGCGCGCTTCTTTGTAGTGAAGAAGTAGCGAGGCAGCTTGTAATAAGTGAAATTGAAGCACGAAGATCAGAACAAAATAGGGACAGAACCCTTGCTCTTGCTTTGGTGCAAAAAGAGGAAAGGGAAGAAATAGCAACCAGGCAACGAGTACTGGAGCTTGCAGAATTGGAAATGAGCCCATCCTTCAAGAAGTCTTTGCTTGATCGGCAAAAGTCAGCTCCAACCGAGGATCTTTCAAAGCAGGGATTATCGCAGGCTTGTGGCCCAGATGACCAGGTGCAGCCTCCCGGGTCTGTCACCCCGCCAACGCCACCACCCGCACGTCAAGAGGATGCAATTGTGGCTCACTTTTTGAAAGATCTAGATCCAGACTCGATAGTGTATTTCAATGAATTGCCGCAAGATGCCTCGGCTGTTCGCTTCAATCCAACCCCGGAAAGCCTCGTACACGATTACATTGCATTTCAAGGGTTGGCTCGTGAGGAGGCAGTGCTTTTCCGCACAGCAGCATTTGGTTTGAAGCAAATGCTGTACCGTGATTTTAGAGATGCTCCGCCACGGCAAGTTGAAGCGCTCCGTCTGGCTATCGCAAAGGCAAATCGATGTGCCGCTGGGGCACTGTTTGCCTTTAACAATGCGTTCCTCATGAATTTGGTCCTAGAAACGCGTAGCGACCTAGAACTTGGCGATACGAGGAAACGCCACGTAGAAATTGATTTGCATCATCTGCTCGTCGATGAGGCAATTGACCGCTTAGAGGCTTTTTTAGCTTTCGCATCGAGCGTTGAATGGACTCTTGTAAAGATCATTTGTGGCAAAGGCAATCACTCGCGTGACAAAATCGCAAAAATAGCTCCTCGGGTAGATGAATATCTATCAGAACAAGTGCTTTTGGCAAATACAGTTAGAGCATTTGACAAAGACTCGAACAACAACTTTAGTGTACAGCTAAACTAAAAGAGGAAGATTACATCTAACTCATTTTCTCGTTAAAAAACTTGCGCAACTAGTACAGTGCGATGATTTCTTCAAACTCCCCAGTTTTGTCGCAGCAATCGTCCCGGGGCGGCTGACAGTTACAATTACCACCTTTTCCAGAGCAACAGCGCATGCCAAACTGCTTGCACTGCTTGTTGCAGGATTCGACACACTCGCATGCCAACGTCGGCCCAGGAGTTGGTGGGTTGGTGGGCACAGGGGTTTCGTCAGTAACAATAGGGTATGTAGGCGTGATGAGGAGGCCACATTGTCCAGATGGGTGGGCGCTGGTATCGAGGCGTTTGAGCTGAATGTATCCCTTGTCGCCCCACTTGTCACCCCAAGAGTTCTTTACGATGAACGCATCCGCAGTGTAGCCAACGACTAGCACGCCATGATCCAGTTGCGTGCCACAGTCAGCGTCAAAAATACCGCTCTGGTACAGCTGAAAGTCTTTCTGGTCGGCCTCAATAGCGACTGCGATGGGTCCGTTCTGAAGGGCATTGATCATCTCGGCCTCGTTGTTTGTGGGCACATCCTTGTAGCTGCTCACACGTGCCTGGATATCAGTCTGTTTGTTCGAGTCGCATTGATCTTGACTTCCAGTGTACGGGTAGTCAGCTTCGCCAACAACCCCCTTATTATCGGCTATCCACTGGTAGGCGATCTCCAAATTGCCCCCGTTACACCCCTTATTGTCAGTAACGCAGTCTACCAACTCCTGCTCGCTCAATGATCGCAGCGCTCCGGTTTTGATAGCATAGTGGCCTTCGACTGCGCCGATCGAAGAGAACGCCCAGCAGCTTCCGCACTGGCCTTGGTTCTTAACTGCGGTCACAGCGTTCTTAGTGCGCCAATCGAGGGACGTAGGAGCAGCGTTGACGGGTCCACGTAGGAGCGGGTTGCTTGCCTCGTTTGAGTTACGAGGAGTCGTATTCAGCGAAGAAAGAAACATATTTCGATATTCGTCTGAATCGAGGTCTGCGAGGTCGTTGATTCCAAGCCGTAGGGATGAGCCTTTGGCCTCGAGCTCGGCGTTGCGCCGCTCGATGTAGGCTACGTTTTCGTGAAATGTCGCTCGACGCCGCTGTACCTTGTCGACTTCGAGAGACTCAAGTGCGCGAAGTTTGTCAAACTCAAGGACAAACTTTTCGAAAGCTTGATCATCACGAAGCAAGGCAGCCAAAGTCAGCCTGTCTGCTGATACGCCACGCGCGCTGGCCATGAGGGCCACCAAGCCGCACCATACAAGCAGGATCATGGTTGTCATCGTTTCAGGGTTTCGAATACAACACCTTCTTTCCTTGTCCGCTCCTTTTACACCGAATCACGCGTAGACCAGGCGGGAACAAAAATCAATCCTGCTGGCTGGATCGTCCTCTCTCCTCTCTTGTCAACAGACAGACAAACACAACTTGAAGCGTTACAGATCAATGTCATCAATGAAAAAAATGTGATCCAATTTTTTTTCTCAGAGTGTTTGATCACATTTCTTGGATTGCCCTTTCAACTTGAATGTAATACTGTTCAACTTTTGACTAGATATACCGGGGAGCTATATACAAATACAGATATACGTTTAATAGAACTGATATTATTTTCTTTGTAAGTAGCGTTACAGATATACTTATCAATGTCATCAATGAATGAAAAAAATGTGATCCACTTTTTCTCAGAGTGTTTGATTACATTTCTTGGATTGCCCTTTTAACTTAAAGGTAACTGCCACACCAGGTCACTCCCATCTCCACCCGCCCGCACACCGGCGCGAGGGCCCATGGGGGGCCACATGTCTCCGACGTTCAAGTCATAATTTCTAGTTTTCCTTCTTTAACTAATTATCTATTATTATTTCGATCTTGAGCATGAGGCTATCATGATATTCAGTCTCGGCAGTTTTCTCAAAGTTTTCTTGTAAAAGTTTTCAACATCAACTGTCGCAGGCAAAGTGGCGCCTCTTTGACGCAGGTTTTCTTTGTTTCTTCCTTCTTCTTTTGAAATCACCCAGTCGAAGAGTCAGTTACTAATCTACCACTGGCACGACACAACAGAACACAGTACAAATTACTACGTAGTAAATCGCCCAGACGATGATGGTGTTGCTCAACGTTGCGAAATTCACTAATGCAATGATACTACTCTTCAATGTCCAAACCACCCTTGGTGCGACTCTGTCGGACTTAGAGGTCCAACAGACGGTGCATCTCCGCGGCATTACAAGCACGGACGCAAACTTTCAGGATGATTACGTTCTCGCGGCTTCTGAGCTCGACAAAGCGCGGCGCGATTTGGCAGAGTATTATCGGCGACTACTCGCCGAGCCAGAAACATTGAAACTGGAGGGTGTCAAAGACGTACTCGGCACGATCAAAGACTTTGTTGCTAATAGTAGTGAGATTTCCAAGAGCCTGGGCGGCGGCAAAGGCGAGCTCATGAAAGCCTTCAAATACATTCAACTCAACATGGGTCCATTGATAGCGTATGGTGGTGATGCAAATGTGGTAAATGCACTTGATGGGATGGCAACGTTGGCCAAACAATCGGACCTGGCGCAACAGAGCATCAAAACGATGGCGCAAAATCTTGACAAAGGGGCGACTGCGGCGGCAGAAGCGTTGAGCAAATTCAATTCGGCAGATGGGGACCCGGACACATCAAAGCAAGCGCTCGAAGCCGCACTTGTGGAACTGGGCAACACTCTTGATTCCAGCGCTCCGAAATGCGAGATTGTTCGCAAGAACCTCGAGGCATTACAACTCGCTGCTGCCAAGACGCAAACCAACATGAATTCACTCGCCCTCATCATGACTCAACAACAAAAAGAAGGATCTGAGACAATGCAGAGCGCAAAAGCAAAAGCGCGCCAAGAAGCATATATCAGTTGTGCAGCCATTTGTGCAGCCACTTTGGGGTTTGGCTGCGCTCCGTGCTTTGCAGCAGCAATTCCGATTGTAGAAGCTAAAATCATCCCAGACCTGAAGAAACAACTCCAAGCGTTAACACAAAGCCTTGAGCAACTCAAGGTATCCTTTTCTACGTTTGCCAACGTTGCCAAAGCGAGTACCGAAACCGCGGCCAAATCCGTTTCAGACTTTGGCCTATTCACTGCAGTGGTCGTTTCTGCACGAGACTTCGTCGCTGCCACTTTAAATATAGAGGTAGCAGTACTTTTTGTAGAGGAATACAAGGAGCTGCTCAAGCAGATAAGCCAAGGGTGTCAAGAGTTACTAATTGCCGATTAAAAAAGAAGACCCTAATGGGTGGGCTGAGGGGTTGGTTGACATTGCCCACGATTCTTCTTTTCCCTCATCATTTCGTTACGCTCTAAAACGTATTATTTTTAAATTCGTCGTCTCCAAGTTCATTGTCCTCGTGGAGGGGCCGAGTTGTTGTTTGCATTTCTGATCAGGGAAGGGAAGGTAGCACTGGCGGGAAAAAGGGGAAAAAAGGTGGAGAGCAGCGGGCACAAGTCTGTTGCCCGCACGTACACATACAATTAGAAGAGGTATCGTAATATGGAGCCGAAAGGTGGCGGTGCGGCGGAAAAGGGGCCGAAGAGGCTCAGGGTCCCCGGTGTCTCTCGGCAGAAGCTTGTCTGGAATAAAATTCCTCCGCCTGAGGCACGCTTTCTCCCCTTTGAGAAGAAGCGCAAGCGGCCAGAGCTTGTTGTAGTCAAATTGCCATTTACTGTGCGAGACGGGCTTGATGAAGGGAGATCTGTACCGGAATCTGACGACGAGAGCACCGGCAGCAAAGGTCCCCTGAAACACACGCCTTTAGATGATAAGCCTTGGCGAGAAAGCATACAAACGAAGATTTTGAGCCTCGTTGGTGGAACCAAAGTTCTAGCTAACAAATGCTTTCGCGCAAGGAACTACCAGGCGGGCGACCAGGATGTCGGACCACCAGTTTATTTCCAGCCAGAGACTCGCGGATCGACTTCGCACTCTACTATGATCGATAATCATCGCGAGCCTGTTGTTGTTCGGGTACGACGAGCCAAGGCTAGTGGGCGCATCAAAAGCGCTGAAATCATCGGTGTTGCGGAAAGGTTTTTCGAATCATCCAACACAGCAGACTATGTTTTTCGCGGTCCAAGCATGTTTCAGCCAATGTTTAGCACAGACAGTTCACTTATATTGCCAGACGAGCCTGGCCCCGTGCTTTCGACCCTGCATAAGCTTCCCCAGGCCATGCAGCCGCTGTTAGAACCCGAAAACATAAAAAAGCGAAAAGTAGAAGATTATACTTCGTCTGAAAAACGAGCTGCTGACGACTTTGGGAATGGCTCTCCCTCTCCATCTTTCTTTCTGCCGTATTTTCTCTCTCTCTTTATTTCCCTCTCTGTCGTATTTTCTTCCGTCGGTTCTCCTCCTTCTTTCGCGGGGAGCTTCCGGAATATGGTACCCTAACAAGGCAAGGTATACATTTACATTGGGATTGGATGGGTTTAACTTAACCTAACCTAACTTAAAAGTTGTAAAACCCAGGTCGCTCCCCGGGAAAACAAGCAAGCGGCAGGAGACGGAAGACCGTAACATGGACTGGAGGCTGAGGAGATAAAGACGCCTTTTCGAGAAAGGAGCATAATACGCGACCACCGAAGCCTGGGCAAAGCAGAGCCGGGAGTGCAAGCGGCGGACTCGGCTTTAGAAAAAGGAAGGAACTTGAAGCGCAAGTGACAGCAATGGCGGATTCGGACTCGGAAGTTGCAGTCCAGAGTGACCAGTGGCACGGAGAGGACTCGGATGCTTTTGCGAGTCATATGGAACTGGCGTCATCACATGCTTCAGACGCAATTGGGCAAGTGCTGGACGCATCGAAAGAGATTCTGATGATGGCGACGGCAATGTCAAAAATAGCAAGCGAAGTGAGGCAAATGTCAGGGTCCGAGTCGCGGCAAAAACATGCCATCACTCACGAAAAAATGAAAGGATTAATGCAAGACGCCTCCCACGCAGCCTTACAAGCGTTTGACACATCGAAGAAGATATCGACAGCTGCAGCCAAAATGTTCAAAATTGCAGCTGAGACACAAGAAGTTGTTTCATTAACTGCGGCCAAGCTTCAAGGCCAAGCAAGGAATGGTTCGAGGGGCAAACGGGCATGTAGCCTGCGTATCTTTCCTGATGGAACCTTGCTAATTACTAAGGATCGGAAGCCTTCTGAGAATGAACAAGGAGTCTGTGACTCGGACTCGGACTCGGACGCAGCCAACTTGAAGGACTCGGCGGACGGCCGCCTTACAAGTACGAACGAAAAAGGATCTTTCTATATCACAGAAGGTGAGAAGCGCTTCACTGCCGACCCCAACCCCGCCTCAAGTATCTCAGATCAAAATGCAGTCGTTGAATGCTCGCGTGCAGCTATTAGTCAGGGTGCTGCCAGTAGCATGACGACCGTCACCGGTACTGAGACTCAGAGCGATCATTCGAGTCACGGTGACTCCGAGTCGAATAACGACTCTGAGTTGGGACCACAATTTTATAGCTATATTAGTGCCTACCATGACCTCGTACCCCGAAAATGGACTCCTCGGCCTCCGAGAACGCAAATTGCCAATTTTGTTGGTACTACTAGTCCTACTAGACCCCAGAATCATTTTAGAAGCAGACGCTTTTCTACTAGTGAAAAGGACATGCATGAATCCACCGAGACTCTAGCCTGCAATGATAAAGGTGGTAGACATACCGGTTTTGGCTATGGCAATGACGAAAATGGTAATGGTGACTTTCCCAGAAACAACAGTAACTATCGTCGCCTCGTACTAGGTTTGACCCCACGACACCGGCATGTCTGGCCAAACGGGACTCAATCGAAGAATAGACGGCGTTTCCTTTTTAGACGCACAATGCCATCTTTCTTTGATTTTTCCGAGTCCGACATGGCCTTCAGCGAATCGAGCGACGTGGTCCTAGCCAGTCCAGTTCCTGATTGCTCTGCTCTTCATTATGATGGAACCAATTGGGTACAGGACTCGGAGCCGCCCTTTGATTTTTCCGACGCATCGGAATTTGAACTTAAAGAGACGGAATTTGAACTTGAAGAGAAGGAAACATGCCAGACCAGGGCTGCGAACCTATACTTTTGGAAAGGCCCTGCCATTTTCAACACATTTGACCACTAGGAGACTACATAGGGGAGGGGAAGGTGAGGGCAGTGTCATCAGCCGGAGAAAAAACTCACTTTTGAAAATAATCAAAATATCAACTTTTAAAACCTCTCGCTTGACATCACTTTCGTCTACGCTTACTTTAAAAACTACATACTACCATAGCATAATCTACAAAAACTACAAAAACGTAGCTCAAAATCACATCCAGATGCAACGGCCATCTTGGATACGAAAGTTGTGGTTTGATTCTGCAGTTCATAGTTCAGCGACACCAGGCTAGCGCTAGCATAACGCAGGGCCAGGTGTTAGATGAGGAATGATGCCGCTGTTTCGCACGACCCCACCTTGGGATTCACTGTAAAATTGGTTGCCGTTTTTCGTGAACCTTACGGCACGCGGCAAATCATCCAACACGTCGATAGCGATGTCGAGGATATTAATCGATCCTACCGCGTCTCTGTTCCACGTTCTTTTACATTTTTGGCAAATGCAAATACCGTGAACATGAGTCGGGTAGTGAATCGGCTTAGCCTCTTCACCTTCTCTCAGTGTCTTGCGTTTCGTTGTCTTGATCTTGTACGTGGCTTCTCTTTGTCCGTTGCGCTGGTTTTTATTTTTGGCTCCGTGGCAACACACACTGGACTCGGACGTCTTGCCTTCTGGGACCTCAAAGGCTGAATAGCCTCTCTTGTTCATGCGCCGTTTAATAAATTTAATGGGTCCTCCAGGCGTGCACCCCCGAATTCCAGTGTGCTTGCCGCCGTCTCCAATTGCAGCCACGACGGTTCCGCCCCAGGTGATGTAGTCGATGATCGTGTCAATCGCACGATCCCTTCGGGCTCTCATGGCGAATTGCAGCCTTTTCTTTTTCTTGTTGCTGTATTGGCTGTGCAAGTTGTTGTAAGAGTCGCGGCGCGCTGCAATCCCAGACATGAATGCCTCGTAGTTAGCTGTTTTCAGCGTGTTATTCGTGACCGCTTGAAGCAACCCTTGACTTTGCGCGCTCTTAGTGATGCGCTCGCTCTTGCGGCGTACTGCACCGCGCCCCGAAATGTGGTCGTACCATGTCTTTTTGACGACCCGCGTCTCGATCTCGGGCTGCCCATCCTGGCCATACCGACCCGTGTATCGTGCACATGTGAACAAGTGGTGGTGTCCTGGGTCGGCACCACAGACCTCAGTAACATTTCGTGGAAATCGCCGAGGCAATTTCGGCAGGTCCCACACCTTTGGCGTATCTCGGTCACATCGAGGCACAGTCTTGGGGCGGCCATTAGCCATGTAGGCTTTGTTCTGTTCGAAAGAAACGTGCAACTCAATGCCATTCGTTTTGAACATGCGGCCAAGTTTCCACTTGTGGAGCTTTTTGGTTATATTCTGGTCAAACTCGAAGTGGAAGGAGAGCTTGGCGTCTGGGAATCGGGGAAGTCGGCCTTCGCCCTCGACTTGGTTGGCCGTTTGTACAACATTGCGAGCTTCTATGACATGGTCATAGTAGCTGCGGATATGCTCGTCTGGGTCACTTTTAATGCAATTGATGAGCCGCGTCATGTACATCCCGGTGATGTAAGCATAATGCGACCCGCCGCAAGCATGGATCGGCGTCAGGCCGAATCTCTTTGGATTGTGCAGTTCCTCTATCGGTGTCGCTGACGATTTTTTTTTCTGATTTCTGCGGCGTTTTCGCGGCGGGCTAGACACATTCTGCACGGATTCGTCATAGCGATTCGCTGCAAGATCAATTTGGCTCAGCATGAAAAAGCGATATTCTAAAATCGCATACGGGCACTGCGGGTCGAGGCCTAAAAAGCTTTGGTAGATCCCGGCCTCAGTTGCCACGATGAGGCGCAATTCATCATTGGTGAAGCGCTTCCTTGCTTCAGCTGACTTAATTTCCCGAAAAGAAAGCGGGTCGTCTGACACAATCAAAGCTGCGATCTGAGGTGCGCCACCGTACCATAGGCCCGGGTACTTGGCTTTCAGGTACATTTTGACATGCGCCTTGACAATCTTTAGCTTGTTGAAGTTTCCGCCTGTGGTGGCCTCGAGATTTGCGATCATCTCAAGCTGGTTCGTATGCATGCCGGCATGAAATGTCATATCATGTTCAATAAATGCGTCTGAAATGATGTTCCACCAAATCGCGTGTACCTCTTTCTTTGCCTCAATTTCTCTCCAAAGCTGTCCAGGGTACGACCCATACCAATGTACGAACCTTGTCACCTCGTACCAGTCAGAAGCGCTTTCGATGTTTGGCAAATTTCTAACGTCTCCCTGCGCGAGCAACGTTTGCACGACCACGTGCATAGCGTCTCCGACGAGAAAGAGAAGCTTGTCAAAGTCTTTAGTCGCATACTCCAACATTTTTATAACCGCAGGGTGGCGCGCAGCCCCTGCCAAGGAAACAACGATGTTTTGATCACGTGGGCGGCCGTGCGGCTCGAGGGGAATGAATTCCTCCTCTTCATCGTCCCATTCATCGTGGTCCGAGGCCATGGTAGCTCTTGACCGCTCCCGCTCGATCGATCCAAGCTGCGACCACCTCGAACCAAACAAACCCTCGCTCCTACGCAAGAACCAGCGGTCAATCAACAACAACAACAACAACAACAACAACAACAACAACAATAACTAGCCTCTTTTTCAACCTAAAACCTATTTTGATAAAAACCAGTCAAAGGAAGAAAACACAACGCGCGCGCTAGCAACACGTCTTCTGTTGATTGGATGGATTCAAATGCGGCGCACACTTTTTCCAACCAACCAGAAAACGCTTCGCTAAAGCGCACAACCGAACTTTTAAAAAGATCGAAAAGCAGCTTGATCACTTAAGTACGCAATCTGCCAGACAATCCAACGACGGCGCTTTCCACTCTTCGCGACCGTAAAAGAAGGAAGAAGAAGAAGAGAAGAGAGAGAGAGAGAGAGAGATTCACTTGCATCAAACATTTCAAAAAAGATTCAAAAATTTCAAAATTACTTTGGTTAGGTTAGCTTAGGTTAGGTTAAATTTAAATCTATTGATTATGGTACAGACAGCAATGACAAGCTTTGAGCCCCTAACCCGCCACCGTAACGGGCACGTTAGCCTCTATGGCGCGGCCTTCATGTGAACATGACAACCTCAACCTGTGAGTCTTCAACACCTTCCCACCGCTCCAACCTCTGCCCACTGGCACCCGCTCCGCAGTTTGCTCTGAGGGCGGCTACACCCTGAAAGACTCTTTTTTCTGCATTTTCTACAATTCTCTAAGCCAAAACTACTACGAGAGTGTTTTTCCTCCCAAAACCTACATTTGAGGATGGGAAAGGTTTTTGGGTTTGTTGATTTTAAGTGAATCATCAGAAGCTTTTGCAGGTTTTGTGCTTTTTCCTGGTTTCTGGAGTACGGTACAAAATTTTATATTAAACCAAGATCATCCATTTTTTTTACCAAATAGAACAGACGTACCAATTGGCTCACTGGCATCAGGTATCATGCTCCATGATCGATTTAATGCAGGACAATTAAAGTTGTTATAAATGCGCTCCTACGAGTCTTCATTTCAATTGACACTGAAATCATCTTCTAGCCGTGACATATCATATCCAGTCGTTTGCTACTGCTCCCTTTCCTGCCGCTACCGTTGCTACAGCTGACCCTTCCCAGTCGCACTT
>JACKZZ010013063.1_pt1 | contig 11447 bp, 7 predicted proteins | sample 8027871 | NCBI WGS metagenome assembly JACKZZ01 (sample SAMN15724774, study PRJNA655200) | protist metagenome | isolation source: fluorescence activated cell sorting (FACS) single amplified genomes of... | place: USA: West Boothbay Harbor, Gulf of Maine | collected 2000-07-19
GCAGCGTGTTGCCTTCGTTGGCGAAGTGACACAACACGGTCACGTCCTCACCTGCTGGCAGCTTGCGCGGTCGTCCCTTCTTCACGAACTTGTGAAGGTCTGGGTAGAAGAAGGCAGTCAGAACTAGGGAAGAGAAGATAGAGGACAGGGCAGGGGAAGGGGGGAGGAAGTTAGATAATTGCCACATACACCTAGCTCTAACTGAACAAATAAAGCAACAGATTCACCTACCCTCAGAATGGGGGCTCAGCGTGTGCGTGAGGGGCGTGAACAGAATGAATTCGTCGAGCTGTGCTGATACGCGCATGTCTGCCACAAAACACAGCATCAGCAAAAACGAAATCAAAGTCACAGCGAGCATCCTCAACATGATGATGGAGGAAGTGGTATATATAATATAAAATGGGAAAGAATCGTGGAATCGTGAGCACGTCAGACATGCAATTTGTTTCAAGTTTCAAGGTCTTTAACTACTTCAACAGACAACACTCACTAGCACCAGAAAGAAGAGTGTTGTGGAGTTACTGAAAAAGTTTAATTTATTTGCATTCTATTCTCTTGAAAGTACCTTTACTGCAGTTCCAACTGGCCTACTACTTGACGAACTATTTTGCCCGATCGACGAGACTCGGTAGACTTATCAGCAACGCAGCAGTTGTCACAGTTGTTTCGCTCTTTGTATAATACGCCACGCATTATATATATATATATATATATACGTATTCATATATAGACAGATACAACTATGTCAGGAGTGATCAAATCCATACACGACGACGCCGAGGCGGACATCACATCCCTGCAGTACAAGGTCATCCTTCTGGGCGACGGCGCAGTTGGCAAGACTTCCATTTCTGTGCGCTTTTCTGAGGACCAGTTCTCGCAGCAGTACAAGCAGACTGTGGGAGTGGACTTCTTCACCAAGAGAATTGAAATCAACCCACGGACTCAAGTGACCATGCAGTTGTGGGATATTGGGGGGCAATCTATAGGCTCCAAGATGCTGTCGTCATACGTCTCTGGTGCGCATGCGGTTCTCCTCTGTTATGACATCACCAACTACGAGTCCTTCGCGAATCTGGAGGATTGGTACGTGCCAAGGCTAAAAGATTGGAGTAGTGTGCCTTTCTGTCAGGGTTAGCATCTCTGAGCTCCGCTGCGCGTGTGTCTCGCCCGCCATTACCGCCACTAACCCCACTAACCCCACTACCACCACTGCACCCGTAGGTACAGGCTGGTCAACAAGGCTTTCGTGAGTAGAGGGCGAGAGATGCCCATGGTAGCTTTGGTAGCCAACAAGCACGACATGCGACACCTCGCCGTGGTCAAGCCGGAGCAGCACAATTGCTTCGCGGAGGAGAATGGTCTCAGCTCTTTTCTCATGTCCGCTAAGAACGGTGATCAGGTGACGGCCACTTTCTTGAAGATTGGCTGCCAGCTTGCGGGTCTGCCTTTAGGTGTGTGTGTATATGTGTACCTGGCTGTCTGTCTGTTTCTCTTCGTCTCTTTGTCTCTGGCGTGTCTCGTCGCATTCTGCCACCTCTCTCTCTCCCCCTCTCACTAACCCCTCCCACCTCTCCACAATTACGAAAGATACCAAGCACTTGGAGGGCAGAGCTGCCATCAAGGCCATTCCTGCCACCATCGTGGACCACACACGCCACGACAGCAATACGGCCAACGGACAGATGCCGGGACCGCATGATGGCTCAGCCACCTCCCGCATCGGCTGCACAATTTCGTAGCACCTTGTGGGCTGGGAAGACCTACCTGTTGAAATGGGGGTCCCCTGGGTACGTGGGTACGTGTTGAAAGGGGAATTGTATATCATTGTCGTGCATGTAGGAATAAACATTTTCAGTTCAAATTCAATAATCCATTATATCTTTGACACAACAGAAGATTACACAAGCAGCCTCCATATTAGTTCTCCAGCCTACTACCACCTTTTCAGCAGTATCACAGCCCACCTCACTCCTGACAAGAGTAATAGTACCGTGGCCAGACAGCAGGCAGGCACTCTATTTTCCAGCGGCCTTCTTGGCCTTCTTGGCCTCAGCAGCGGCCTTGACAGCAGCGCGCTCAGCCTGTGCAGCGGCCATGGCAGCGTTCATGTCACCGCCACTATTTCTTGCCTTGATGCCAGCAGCTCCGCCCCCAGATGACCCCTCCTTACCCTTCTTGTCCGCATTCTTCTGCTTCGCCATCGCGCTTTTCATGCCATTACCACCCCCCATCTTCAACTGCTGATTTTATTAACTACGAAGAGTATAGCGTATGGCGAAGGACCACGAATGGAAGATCCGTCTTACGTACGTACGTACGATACGACCGTGAGTCCCATAATTACGTCGTAGAGAGAGCCAAAAGGACTGCTGCATTTGCTTTAAAGAGGTTCCTGAAAGCGTGGTCAATTTATTGCATCGAAACATCCTGCATTCGGCAGCAGTTCAGCTTGCAGTGATACATGTTATCCTTCAACACAGCCCTAGCTCTGCTGATCCTGCTGTGTGCGGTGGCACAGGCCGACGTGCACGCAGATGTGAGAGAAGCCGCCACGTCCAGCCGCTCTTCCGCCAAGAAGAACAGGAATACCCACCAGGCATCCATCTTGCAGAGGCAGGCACAGAAGGAGAAGAATGCCATAAAACGCGACCAAGACATACTGCACCAGGCGAGGGAGAAGATAAAGGCAGCACGGCACACTGTAAGAAATGTAGCTGCCACGCGTAACAAGCTCCATGCCAGAGAAAGGAGGCGAGGCAGCAGGTCCCTGGAAGAAGATGGAAAAGGCTCGGAGTCGATCATAGATGGTGCAGACGCAAATAGTAATAGTAATAGTAATAGTAATAGCAATGGCAAGGACTCACGGGGAGAAGGTAACAAGGTGGATATGCAGGAGGAGTGGCGCAGAGCCACTACGCCGCTGACGCCAGAAGAGGAACAAGCGCAGTTGAACAAAGAGAACTCTCAATGGGCCAAAGTAGAGACCGATGTGTCCCAGGCACTGGTGCGTGTGTGTTTCTCTTGTCTTGTCTATGTCTATGTGTTTGTGTTTCTTTTCTCTCTGTCTCACTCACACTAACCCCCTCCCCCTCTCTCTTACGCACAGGCGCAAGCAGATGCGAAGGCAAAAGAGACAAAAGCCGCTGCCACCACCCCCGACACCGCTAATGACGCTCTCGCCGCAGCAGCGCTGCTGAAGGAGCAGCAGGAGCAGAAGAAGGCGATGGAGGAGGCGCTGCAGAGAGACGAGGAAGCACAGGCCCTAGCACAGGCCAAAGCAGCGGCAGAGCAGGAAGCTAAGGCCCACGCAGAAGGGGAGAGGCAGCGCCGTGCTGACGAGAGGGCGGCGGAAAGGAGGGAGAAGGAGGAGCGGGTGAGGCAGAAGGAGGAAAAGACTGCACAGAGGGAGCGAGAATTGGCAGCAAAGGAGGCCCAGGCCCAGGCTCAGGCACATGGAGAGAAGGAGGCTGCGGCTGCAGTGGAGAAGGCGCAACTGCAGCAGCAGCAGGAACAGGAGAAGCAGGAAAAAATACAGCTAGAGGCACAAGCACAAGCACAAGCACAGGCACAAGTAGAGGCTGAAGCAAAGGCAGAGGCTGAAGCACAAGCACAAGCTGAAGCAGAAGCACAAGCAGAGGCTGAGGCAAAGGCACAAGCACAAGCACAGGCAGAGGCACAAGCAGAGGCTGAAGTACCTGCGAAGAAAGCCTCACCCCTAGAAGTAGTTCTGCAGAAGCAGGGCACCGCTGGATCATCCCATGGCGGTGGGCTGAAGATCAAGCTGGCAGATGTAGGAGTGGAGGTGGGAACCTCAGGGTTGGCCACGCGAGCAGAAGATGTGGTTCACATTAAGGTTGGCGGCCCCGCCGCCGCCGCCTAATGTTATCTGGCGTGTGAGCGTGTTCGTGTATTGGTAGAATGGAAGGAGTAATTCCCGTGGCGCGCGGAGGTGACGCTTTGTTTGTTGTTTTTGTTTTGTCAAGGAGAACAGAAATTTGGATAATTATATTGTATATCTGACACACTTTCTACAAATACTCCTTCTTAATACATATATGTGCGTTACTCACATGCGGACCCGCTGCTCAAAGAGCCCAAAAGGGGTCATACTGTGTTGCGCAGATGTCTCCTGCAGCATCTTGAAGAAGGCTATGGCCGTCTTCAGTGCCTGTCGAGCCTGCTCAAGGTCATTGTCGTCAGCAATCTTGATACGAACTAACTTGCGCACACTGTTCGCCCCGGCTACGAGGTAGTGCACCTGTCGCTCCGTGAGCTTGCCGCGGAATTCATCAGGCATGGAGTCGATCACACCGTGTGCAGTGCTGGCTTGCTCGTCCAGACGCGTGCTGCTATCATAGGGAAGCAGCCACCGGGACAGTGCCCCTCTCAGAACGCCAAGCGACTTGGCGGCAGAGGAGAGTTGGTCTGTGAACATCATGCCAGCTTCAGCCGCTGCTACAGTGTATTGCAGGTCTTCATCGGTTGTGATGGGCCTTTGCAGTAGAAGCTCCACTTCACACCAACCACTATTAAGCTGCCGGCTCCAGGCCTTACCAGTAAACAGCGCCTCTTCCTCCTCCTCCCTCTTTGCCTGCTGCTCTGCGACACGCCTGCGTCTTTCCTCTCGCTGCACTGCCTTATCGGCTTTGGCATCTGCCCTCTGTTCCTTCAGGCGCTGCTCCTTGAGCTGCTGTGCGCTCTCAGCTGAGGCACGCCGCCCGGCGATTGGGCGTGGCTTGCGAGGCTTCTGCTGTTGCTGCTCACTGGGTACATAGGGAGCGGTCTCTATGCTCTCACCGCTATTGTCAGTGCGCAGAGGTCGAGAAGCTTCCGATTTGGATGCACTGCCGTTGCCACCACCACTACTACTACCGTTATCGCCGCTGCCTTTGCTCTTAGCGGGCGACCAGGGCTCCTCTGGCAAGCGCTGCAAAGAAGTGGGATTAGAGTTACCGCCACTTTCGTGCTTATCCTCCATAGTGTGTCTGCGACGCCTGTTTGCGTTCTTCAAAACGTTCTTGCCCTGACGACTGCGGCGCTGCAGACTTTGCTGTGAGCCGATGGAGTTATTGTCGTCTTGGTCCGAATTATATGAGCTGTTCACACCGCTTCCATTGGGCATACTGCCACTACCAGTGCCAGTAGCAGCACTACCCAACACCCCCCCACCAGAGATAGGGGGAATACCGCTCAAGGAGCCACTGACTCTGTTGTCGGGGTGGTCGGAATTGGCATGAAGCAGTGGAGGCAGAGCCTGCAGCGACTGCCGCTGCGAGGGGCTCGCATTGACGCGGTTGTCAGTGCTACTACCTACACCACCAGGAATATTACTGTCCTTTTTGGGCGGCGTGTCGTGTGTCATACGCCGACGAGGGACCCTCCGCTGAGGTGCAGGCTTCGATGCAAGACTGTCCGACGAAGGTGAAGCGTCGGGCGCGCGTATAGGGATACTACTTGCCTGGCTGCCACTATTACCACTACCACTACCACTACCACTACCGGTACCGGTGCTGCCAGCTTCACTATGGCTAGTACCGTCGTGCTGCTGCTGCTGCTGCTGCTGTAGCTGTCGGTCGGGCCGGGGTCTGTCTTTGGGTGCACGCATCCGCGGCTGCTGCGGCGTGAGCTGCTGCTGCTGCTGTTGTTGCTGCTGTTGCTGTGACTGTTGAACGCTCTCTGCCGAGGGACTGGCACGTGCACGCGATGCATCCTTGAATCCGCTGCCATGACCATTTCCACCACCACTACCGCGTGCTTTGACTGGTGTAGACTCATCGGCGCCCGAATCGCCGCGACGGTTGTTGCCATTGCCATTGCCATTGCCATTGCCGTTGTCGTTGCCGTTGCCGTTGCCGTGGCTAGCATTGGGCTCCCGCTGGTCAGCCTTTTGCTGCCACTGCCAAGCGTCAGTGTGTGGTGGGAGCCGCCTCTGCGCGTTGCCATTGTGGTTAGGATTCTGAGAGGTGTGCTGTGTGTTGTGGTTGTCCTCGCTCTCGTGGACAGTGCTGTTGCTGGCATTATTGTCAGCGGCAGGTCCAGTTGGCCTCCGTCGAGGAACGCGCCTAGTGCCTCGCCCACCGTTGCCTTTGTCCCCGGCATTGCTGCTGCCGTTCGCACTGCCATTACCAGCCCCGGGGCTAGCATGGAGTTGACTCGATCCGGCTCGACCTTCCGAAGGCTCCACAGCGGCAGCTTCCTTGGCTTGTCGCTGGTCCCTGCGCTGCATTGCCTGCAACTGGCCAGAGCGCTTGCCAGGAGCATTCTCCTGCCCTTGCACCCATCCCCTGTTATTACTATTACTATTGTTGTTATAGTGGTCACTATTGTAATCGCTATTATTGTTATTGTTGATGTGGATAGGCTGGCCTTGATTATCACGGGCCACCCTGTGGCTGCGGTTTTCAGCCCCCTGCCCCTGCCCCTGCCCTTGTCCCTGTGCAGAAGGGTTGACTAAACTGCCCAGGGGGGGGATCTGCACGGCAGACGGCTGCCCCAATGCCTTTTCCATCGCTTCGATCTGCTGCAACTGCTGCTGCAACACATCAACTTCTCGCTGCAGCTGCGCGTTCTTGGCATAGGACCAAACCTTCTGCCGCTGCAGTCCCATGAGAGTCTCGTTCTTGGCATCGATCATTTCGCCAGGGTCCATGTATGCACCCGCTTTCCGCTGGAATTGCTTCTTGTCATCGCTCATCATCACTAGCTCTGCGGGCATACTGTCACTGTCGCAGCTGGAGTCCAGCGCTGATTCTATGGCTGACAGCTTGGCCTCTCCGCTGTCTTTGGCTCCGCTGTCTTTGGCCTGTTGTGGCGAGGGCAGGTCGTCCCGCCAACCGTTCACTTTATCAGCCAGCGCATTGCGTTTTCTCCCACTTTTGGCCCTGCTGCTGCCTTGCGCCTCCTTTCGCTCTGCCTGCCGATCCAGGCCTTTATTGCTGCCGCTGCTCTGGATGCCCTTGAGCGGCGATGCGGGCGAAGTGGTCAAGTCAGTCAGAAGAGAGCTGTAGCCACCACCGCCACCGCTGCCACTACTGCCAGCACTTGGTGTCGACTTGACTGGCGGCGTGCTGAGTGCGTTGCCATGTGCACCACTGCGGTCACCACCCGGTGAGCCGTCCGTGTCCACGGAAGACACAGATACAGCTGGCGACGCCTGCTTACTGCCTCTTCCGCCGCTTGTGCCGCCTACTGGGCTCTGCTCGGCCTGAGCCTGCCGCCTCGCCAGCCGTGCATCTGCCTCCGTGTTTGCGCTGGCGAGCGCGGCGGACGACTCCAGATCCACCACATCCATGTGCGCAGCCGCACCAGATGTGACACTGGGAGTGGATGCATTCGCCCCCAAGCCCCCATTAGCATTGGAGGTAGATGCGGCGGACAAATCCAGTGCTTCGAATGTGTCCATTGCCTCTTCGAGAGTATCCCCGTCATCTATAGATAGCACGCTGGCATCGTCGTCCACGGTCTGCAGCATGTCAGTGTCGTGCAGAGGTCCAGTACCGGTAGATGCAGGTGTGTGTGCCGTAGTATTCATCACAGTTGGGCTATTCCGGCCACTACCACTACCGGCTATGCCTGTATGCACCACCCCGCTCTCGCTCACCGCGATCTGCGCGTTCAAGCCCTGCCCCTCCTGCGTCAGCTTGTTTATGTACTGCCGCATGGTCTCCAGGTCCGCGTCATTTAGCTTTGCGAGACTGCCTCCGATGTCTTTTCCCTTGCGCAGGCTGAGACCTGCACTGGCCTTCACTTTTCTCTTGAACTCGAAGAGAGTGGTGTCTATCTCTTCCCGCTCCTTCGCGGGCAGTGTGGCCTTGTAGTCGTTGAAGGCAGTGAGCACCTCATTGGCATGCATTGCCTTGTCAGACGACAGCGACTTCCCAGCGTAGCCGGCTCCCATTGTATGTGGTGTTGTGGTGATACCCTTACGATTAATGGGTAGAGAATAGAGAGCTGTCTGTTGTGCTGCAAGAAATTGCTCAAAGTTAAAGGTATGCAGTCAAAGACGCGTGCTTGTCCTTTCTAAAGGTACCGCTCGACAACTTACCGATGCGTCAACTTCTGCTTGGTGCCCTGTCTCCAAGCCGAATACTTGCTCGACTGCTTTTGCTTTGCGAGGCAGGAACAAGTTTAGCTCAGTGTGGTGGGCGTCTGGTAAAAGCCGCAGACGTATATCAAGTGTGAACGGAAGTGAACTGATACAACTCGTCACTCGTCTCGAGAGACGACGACGACTGACACGACGACCGATGAAACCTTGCGCGGCGTACCACTTTTTTTGGGCCGCCTCTTCAGTATGGGTTTTCTTGTAATTTAGATGATTCTTGTAATACATGTTATTTGTTGAAAGTGCTATTTTATTACTACTTACTCACTACTTTTTATAGCGCTTTCACGCGCCAGACGATGCAGCTCATATCATTTCCGCCCACTGTGCCCAACAACCCCTCGCCACCATTTTCTAGCCACTTGGTGTCCATGATATGCGAGCTGTGACCCACACGCGTCAAATGAGGCGCATTCTTCACTACACACGGGTAGTTGAAGATCTGCAGCCTGCCGTGGTCATCCCCCGTAGCCACCACAGGCCCTGGCCCTGCCATTTCTGCTCGTGTGCGTTGTATTCCCAATCCCCTGCTGACGTCCACAGAGTTAATGTCGGTGCCCTTCTGGTTACCACCACCCCATATGCCCATAACAGCGAAGCCGAGGTGGCAGCTTTCGCTCTCCCAATTCGTGTCTCCTTCAACGCAGTCGTTAGAGGACAATAACTGCTTGCCCTCCGCGACGTCCCAATACAGAATCTCATTTGCACCGCACGTGCTTTGCAACAAACGATTGTCTTCACTCCAGTCGATGTGCAGCACAGCACTGCTATGTCCACGCAAGCGCTTCAAGTACTTGACACACATATCGCCATGTGCAGCTTGCAAGTTGCCCTGCTTATATCGAATGCTGTATATGTCAATGAAGCCATCATGGGACGCCACCGCCAACATCTTTCCATTGGGGCTGAACTTGACGTCACCGATGTCTTCCTTGCAGTCACGACGGTGCACGGCTTCCGCTAAACTCGTATCATAAACGAATTCTGTGGCACGTTGGAAGGCAGACGCTGCCTTGCCTGTTTGACGGAGAGATTTGGCTGCACTGTTGCTGACGTTGCAGAAGTAGACTGTAAATGCGCCACCAGCAAGGCCTACCGCAAACAAGTTCCCAGTGCAGTCAATGCTAATGCATCTCACCGGAGCGCGCACTCTATGCCTCACAATCAGGCTTCTTTTGTTCGCATTCCACAAGCACAGCCACATATCATCCCCACCCGTTGCAAACAGAGTGCAGCCCTTCGCCATTTCCATGCTCCTTGGCGCAGCCCCAAGGCCATACAACGGGGCGTAGTGGAAGTGGGCAACAGTTTCGGGCTGTGCACTCGCCGCCATGGAGCGACGGTCACTGGTGTTAGGAAGAGCCAACTTGACCAGCTTACCAAATCCAGTGGCGCATAGAATATATTTTTCAGGTAGGCTCGTGGGGTCACTACTGGGCCCACTAGACACTACAGTCATGCCAAGCACATCCGCACAAGGCTTCACACCAGCAGGCAGAGGCTTCTCCTCTTCCAATGTAGCAGGTCCCTTCCATTTTACTCTATCACGGAGAGCATCTTTGGGCTGTGGGCGCTTGGCAGGGTTCCCCTTGACTGCCACATTGCTGAATACCCCGGTGCTGCCAGAGGCGGGGCCAGCGGAGTTGGGTCTGACTGTGTCGGAGCTTTTCCCCGCAGATGGATGGTGCGAAGCGGGAATCGCTCCAGGAGGACGAACTCCTGAAGTGGGTCTGCGATAGGGCGCAGAGGCGGTGCGCATTGATATGTCGACGCCCCCAACCCCACCCTTGCTACCAATATTACCATTAGTGGGTGCGCAATTAGCTACTCGCTGCGCTGCAGTCGGGGGGCCAGCTCCAGGCTTAGACACAGTGGTGCCCGTGACAGATGTGGTATTCAATACTTCGAGCGTTACTGCATCGAGACATGCCACCACTCCACCCTGGCCGCCTACAATGATCAACGAGCCCTCCAGGCACATACTTACTATCTTGTTTCCATCAGACAGAGCCTGGGACGACTTGATGCAGCCAGCTTCTTGCCACAAGTACACGTAGCCGTTGTCCCCGGCAGTGATCACGTCGTACTGAGGTGCCACTGGGTCCTGACAGTTGACGCGAGGCACAAACAGAGCACGGCTGTGAGTGTCAGGAGGTGCAATGCCCACGCTCTTTGGAGTACGATGTCCTCGTCCAGCAATGCCTGCACCGATGCCTAATTTGTTAGGACGCTTGAATGACCAGAAGCGCAGGAAATTGTGCTCGCCGCCAGTGACGATGAGATCACAGTCCGCCTCCGCGTGGTCCTTTTCGATGAAGCCTGTGTGTGTAGTGGTAAGATGGTTAGTGCGAGTGAGTGAGGCGAATATAGATAGAGTGAGAGTGAGACAGAGAGAGGACACACACGCACCTGTGTCTTGGAAGCTGATTGGAGACCACTGTAGAGTGCGCACCTGTGGCGGTATACCCGGAGCGGTGGGGATGTTTGCCAACAAGTCGCCGTTGAATACACTCCATACGCCCATGTCATGTTTGTCATCACAGCTGATAGCACAAATGAATTTATTATCATGCGAGAAAGAGGTGGCACACACACCACGGGCAAACCAGCCTCGCCCAATGCGTGCAACGAGACCGGTAGGTGTGTTGTCGAGGTTGCTATGGGGTCCCTGTGTGTGTACCTCCGTGTCCAGGGCCGTCTCCCATACCATCACATAAGGGTCCTTCCCTGTCTGACCGGAGGCGACGAGCGATCCATCATTGCTGACGCTGAAGCACGTGATGTCATCGTTGTGTCCCTCGAAATACGCCTGAGTATCGTTTCCGAGATCATGTATAACCATCAAAGCAGCAGCAGCATATAGCACCTCGTGCTTTGACTCTTGCAGATACACCACCGGCTCACCTGAGAACACATTGAGATTGATCCCATACACGAAGTCTCGGTCAATACTGTACCGGGGGGCAGTTGCAGATCGCTCTACAAGTGACGGGTCGAAGTCACTTGGTGCAGCTAATGCCGTGTGCGACTGAGGAATGATGACTCGGTACGGCACGTCCTTGATCTTCATAGGTAGGTCCCCTTCCCTACGTACGAACGGCCCCTTGCCAATAGCTGGCCGCCCAGTATCCGTTGCCGCAGCCACCTCCTGGGTAAAGCCCCAGCGATTGATTCTACTACCCCCTTTGTCGAAGATCATGTCGACCAACAGGTCTGGATCGGCGCGCTCTTGCTTCTCCCGACAGAGGTCGAAGAGGAACTTCACTACGTCCTTGCGGGGTGGAGGGGAGCCAGGGTAGGTGAACTTGGTGAGTACTCTTGCGTATGCTGCCTCGTC
>JACKZZ010007341.1_pt1 | contig 11440 bp, 6 predicted proteins | sample 8027871 | NCBI WGS metagenome assembly JACKZZ01 (sample SAMN15724774, study PRJNA655200) | protist metagenome | isolation source: fluorescence activated cell sorting (FACS) single amplified genomes of... | place: USA: West Boothbay Harbor, Gulf of Maine | collected 2000-07-19
TCTTCATACACATTTATTCTGTACTAGTCTACAACAGTAGGAATTTTTTTTCCGTTTGTCACGGACAAGCCTGGTCAGGAGTAAAAACTCAAAAGTTTTTTCCTTTCACCACCGAGGAATCAAAGTCAATCTTTTTTCGCAAGACCTCCAGTCGAAATAAAATGACGCGCTTGATCGGCGTTGCAGTCCCCACCTGCTGGGTGGCTTCCGCTTTCGTTTTGCTGACCTCGTTCTCTGCTTTGCTACAGCAGCAATGCGTGGTGGGAGTTTGGGCTCTACGTCCTTCGCACAGCAGCTCCAGGTCCTTGTCCAGGTCTTCGCCTTCGCGCGCCAGGTCCTCTTCCAGCTCTCCGTCCGGTCGTCGCGCCGCGCGGGTGCGTGGAGGACAACCGCTCTTACAACCCCCTGTTCACGACCAGCAGGGACTACGGCAGGCGGCGGGAAGTACTAGTCCCGCGGCGGGACCTGACGAGGTTGATCTCGAGGCTGGGCGAGGTGGTTCTGGTTCTACGCTCGGCAATCGGAGTGCCCCTGCGGCTGCGTCCACCTCAGGAGGCAATCAGTCTGGAGGCTGGAGGTGGAGCCCGAAATACGCAAACCATGAGGAGCGACATCATGAAGGTGCAGCTGCAGATGTGGCAGGTCTGCCAGTTGGTGCTGGTCGTCCAGCGGAGCGGCTAGTTCCAGCCGCGCAGCAGGTTCTAGAGAATGACGCAAGAGATCATGAAAGAGCAGGCGCTGCAGGAGATGAAGGGGAAGAACGTCAGGTGCGACAGCGACTCGCCGATATTGAGCGGCACTTACAGTTGCTCGAACGCGAACAGCGCGCTTATGAAAGACGGGCCCGAGGCGCCCGGATGGTCCGCAACGTTGGTGCAGTTGCTGCAGGTGGATTTGCAACGGCGGGCACGTATTTTGGTGGCACTGCTCGCGGTGCTGGCGCTGCCATGTCGAGCGCGTGCACCGCGTCCACAGCCTGTTTTGCCTATGTTGGGGAGCAGCACCAGCGCGTGGTGGAGGCCATCGCGCAAGGGCGGAGGGCCTTGATGGAAGAGAGAGATGACTTGCAGGAGCGGCTAGCTGTACTACAAGAGGGTCGTGATCGTGAATAAGAACGTGATGAGCCGGAGCCCTAAAGTAAGAGTCAGCTCCTAAGCTCAAGGTGGCACGCATCATCCCCACAACACCGAAGTCAAGTATCTTGTTTTCATCATTGATTTAAAGATACATGAGGCGCCGGGGTGGGCTTCTCGTCGTGTCTTGCTTTAACCGAAGCCCGTTGAGGAGAAGGCAAACAAGAAGTCGTAATTATCTACTCGCATTGTACAACTCAAGTTGCTTTTTTTCCCACGCGGCGCACGCCGCGTGGATTTTTGGATCTTTAGATGAACTAAAAATTTTGAAAAAGTTTAAGTTGTATTAAGTATGTTTTCTTTCTCCAAGAAAAGGAAAAGCAAAGCCAAAAGTTGATATCAAACCGAAGGCAAGCCAAAAGTTGTACGAGGGCGCACCAAGCACGCACGTACAGCAGAAGAACGTCAACAACCACGACGACAACGAGATGCGGTGGGCATTGTAGTTCTAGTTGTCTCGTCTCGAAGAGGTTAAGAACCTCTGCTACAGGTGAGAAAATGGCACAAAATCACAATCTATGACTTCACCAAACAGGAAAAGCAGATGCACTACATCTGTAATTTTGTATAAGTACACTACATCTGTAATTTTTTTGTATTCTGCACGAGACGATGTGCGAAGCTGCAGTGACACAACTCCGAGATGCAGCTTGAAACGAATTCGAACCCCAACCCCTCCGCACGTTCCCCCCTAGTGCAGGTTAAATGCTGATGATGATGAAGATCAGCGGAAACTTTGTATGATGAAAAAGTCGCAGTGTTGGAGTGGACAAGCCTAGTGGAAAGTTGTTGGAGTGGACAATCCCACTCTGCATGGAGACTTCTTGTGCGTGTTCACCAATTTGTTTGAGCGACTTCCCACTAGCTACTTCGTTCCGGCGGAATTAAAAAAAAAATGTACTGTGCTTGAAGATCAAGAGCAAGAAAAGAGAGGCATCGCTGCCGTGCGCTTCATTGTCGTGATCAAGATCCATAAGTTGTACCACATGAAAGGTAAAAAATAATGCCTGAAAATGCAAGAGGTAGATCAACAACGTCGGTGATTTTAACCGCAGTGGAAGGTCGGCAGGCTTTTCTTTTTTGTGATCAACATCAAAATACTCATAGGTCACACAAAGCTCACGACCCTTGCTTCTCGACGAGATGTTGGAAGCTGCTCAAAATCGAAATGAAAGAGCAACTACGCGAAGATCCGCCATTGAATCTTCTGTATCAAGCCTCAGACACCGTACCCGTAGGAACAAGAGCGCCAAGAACTACGCTGCCGGTTGTGAGTAACGTTCACGAACTATTGGGCGAATCGATGTCTGAGGTGAGTAAAAAATGTGATCGAAAGAGAGAGTACACGAAAGAACCCGTGTGGGTGCAATGAAGTTCAAGGGGGCGGGACATCGAGAAGTCGTCCCTGGTTGTCTTTTTTTTTTCGTTCTGGGGAGTAGATTCTATTGACTTACATGACAACATTACAGGTGCTGGACCAACAACTTGATTATCCAAATTCAAAAGGAACTTTGACTTTCTTCAATTACAATTTCACAACCGATACCGAAGTGCCAGTATTTTACTTAATTTTTTTACGCAAAGGAGCTCGCTACACCTTCATTCCGATTCATCCGCACTACTAGTCTACAACAACAGAAGGAACTTTTTTTCCGTTTCTCACGGACAAGTTTGGTCAGTAAAAACTCTAGAATTTTTTCGTTCCAACACCGAGGAATCAATCTTTTGTCGACGACGAGACCAGTCGAAATAAAATGACGCGCTTGATCGGCGTTGCAGTCCCCACCTGCTGGGTGGCTTCCGCTTTCGTTTTGCTGACCTCGTTCTCTGCTTTGCTACAGCAGCAATGCTTGGTGGCAGTTTGGGCTCTACGTCCTTCGCGCAGCTCCAGGTCCTCGTCCAGCTCTTCGCCTTCGCGCGCCAGGTCCTCGTCCAGCTCTTCGCCCGGTCGTCGTGCCGCGCGCGGGCGTGGACAACCGCTTTTAGTACGACCCCCTGTTCACCAGCAGGGACTACACCAGGCGGCGGGAAGTCCCGCGGCAGGACCTGAGGTTGAAGATCTCGAGGCTGGGCGAGGCGGTACTACGGCAGGTAATCTTGCTGCTCATGGCAAGAACATTGTTGACCACCCGCCTGCTGTTGTTGAGCGTGGTCCTCCTGCGGGCTGCTCGCCAGAGCAGGGAGCACCGACCGCTCCTCGCCACTCTGGACGACATCAAGGTGCAGATGCGGCAGGTTCTAGAGAATGACGCAAGAGATCATGAAAGAGCAGGCACTGAAGGAGATGAAGGGGCACGACAGAAGCGACTGCGACTGCGACAGCGACTCGACGCTATTCAGGGGGAAATAGAGGGGCTCGAACGTGAACAGCGCGAAATTCGACGTATGGTGGCAGGCATGCTTGGTGGTCCAGCAGATGCGGAGGGCCCCGCCGCGGGAGTTCTTGTGAATGACGCAAGAGATGAAGTAGGTGTTGAACGAACACCAGAAGAGGCACTACGGGAGCGACTTGCGCGACTCGCCGCTATTGAGCGGAAATTACAGCGGCTCAGACGTGAACAGCGCGATGTGGAACGTACGGTCCAAATGAACCGGATGGTCCGCAACAGTCTGGTAGTAAGTTGGTGCAGTTGTAAGTGCAGCTGGGGGCGTGTCCTTTGGTGGCACCGCGGTCGCACCTAGCTTGGTCGTGTCGGCCGCGTGCACCGCGGAGGCGCTCTGTCATACCGGGTTTGGGTGGCACCACCAGAAACAAGTGCGGAAAATCGAGCAAAGTCGGCGGGCCTTGATGGCAGAGAGAGATCACTACTTGCAGGGGGAAGTAGTAGTACCACATCAAGAGGGTCGTGAGCCTGAAGCTGAACGCGGTGAACCCTAATTAACATTAACATTAAGCTCAAACTCAAAGCACGTGCACGCACCTTTACAACACCGAAGTAAAACTTTTCACCATTTTCATTTAAAGATACTTTCGGTCGGGGTGGGCCTCTTGTCGTGTCTTGCTTTAGCCGAGGCCCGTTGAGGAGGAAGCAAAAAAAGAAGTCGTAAATCTACTCGCGCGTAAATCTACTTACTCGCGTACAACTTTTTTTCCCGCACGGCGCACGCCGCGTGGATTTTCGGATCTTCAGAACTAAGATTTGACTTGTTACAACATTTTTCAAAGTTGCAACCTAGTAGTTATTTTTTCTTTTGCCAAGAAAAGCAAAGCCAAAAGTTGTACGAGGGCGCACCAAGCACGCACGTACAGCAGAACGGCAACAACCACGACGACAACGAGAAGTGGTAGGCTGTGTATACATAATTCTAGCTGTCTCGTCTCGAAGCACTCCGAGTAAAAGGAAAAGGGACTATTTTCTTTTTGAGAGTAGATTTGCTGCTGCTGGAACTGGAAGGGACACCTAATCCTGCATGTATTGTGGAGGTTAACCACCTCTGCTACAGGTGGGAAAAAGAAAATGGCGCAAAGTCACAATGCATGACTTCATCAAATAACAGGAAAGACAGAAGCACTACTTCTGTAATTTGATAAAGGCACGAACAACAAAACATGGAAGATCAGCGCAAACTTTTTATGATGAACAACTCGCAGTTTTGAAAAGTGTAGATCTGGGTAGGGATCAGGATCATGGTGTTCCGCCGAACACCGAAGGAAAGGGTCGAGATGCGACCCGCGCATTGTTCTTGTTCGTCATTTCATTGTTGATTTGCGTGCATTCTCATACTGTACAAAGCCAAAACTAGTGCGTTTGGTGAATTCAGAGATTGAAGAAGTCCAGCGACGTGAGTGCTTTGCTCATCGTCGTGTTGCGTATCTTTCTCATCATCATCATCGTGCTATTTCTCTCATGCTAGTGCTCTCAGTGCTCTCATGGTTCTCATCTTCATGTTCCCCAAGACGACCCGAAGATTGGCGAGCAGAGAGATATCCACATCCCCCCCGTTCCGTCGCACGTGTACATGTCGTCGCGCGTGGGATGGAAGATCGGAACTGCGGAATCGATTTTCGTATCTGCGGATCGAGAGATCGAAGTGGTGGCTGGCTGGTCTGCGAAACCTAGGATGCTGCTGTTGCGCGCCGGTTTGCGAACCGGTGAAAACTCGGATGTGCGAACCCGATGCGAAGCTCGTGGAAAACAAAAACTACTGCTGCGAAAGCGAAGAAGCTCCGGATACGGGCGCCTTGGCCTCCGTGCCCGGGGCTTTTGCGACCGGCTGCTGCGCACCAGTAGCCGCTTTCGTGGTGATGACATGCATGAACTTGCATGTTTCACCGCGATTGCATCTCCCCGCGGCGAAGCTCCTGCAGATCTGCGGAGCAGAATCCGCAACACCGGCGGGTTGCTGCAAGGTGTTGCTGAACCCGGGAAACTCACTGCCGATTGCCCCGGCCTGCGTCCCAGATTTTGCCTTCGCGGCGGCACCCGTCGGCGTGGCGCCGGACCCGGTCCGGCCGTCTGCGTGTTCCTCGTTTTCCAAAGTGTCAGCAACTTCTCCGAGCGCATCCAGAAAATTGCTGATGGTGTACAAGTTGCTGTCCTTGTCGAAGTCGTACCCCTCGATCTTCAGCGCCCGCAAAGCGCTGGCCGGGAGCACGTTCTCCACCAGCCGCTCCAGCTCCTTGGCGACTGCGCCGCCACGTTCCATCGCGCCGAAGCGCACGGCGCGGTCCTTCTGCGCTTGGAAAAACGCCGCGCGGTAGGCTGCCTGGAACTCCTTCACCGTTTTGCGGGTAAGGGTGCCGGCCGGAGCGGTGAAAAAAGGTAAAGATAGAAGATCAGCGCAAACTTTGTATGATGAACAACTCGCAGTTTTGATATAAGAAGGCACGCATTGTCAAGGGTGCAGAGCTCAAAAGTCGCTCATTTTCGTTTCGCACGTCGCTCACGGGTGCTTCCGGGAAATTGCAGAGGCGGTTTCGACAGCTGCAGAGCCCGACTTTGAGGAAGCGCACTTGTTCTCCAGACGAGTTTGACATGATTCCGAACGCGTAGTGGTGCAAATTGGAGTCGTCTCCCGCAGGTATTTTGGTCTTTGAAAATTACAGCGCGTCCGTGGGTTTTCGAATAGTGACTCTGCGGCTTTTCGAATAATGGCAGTAGAGATTCCTTGCTCCCACATCGGCATTTTTACGGTTCTGCAAGGATAGGTCTAAGAAAGATACAGGAGGCAAGTGCCGCAATTGTACTGAAAACTAGTGAGCAAGAGACGAGGCGCCAGGAGTGGCCGGATGTGGTGACGGCCAGTCTGATCGCGCATTGACTTAGCCTCAGCGGTCTAGACTAGCAACGCACACCTCCACGATCCTTGCCCTTTCTCTGTTGTCGCGCTTCACAAAGTGCTCAGAATTTTCAAGATGTCCGAGCAAATCGATCAGCATATGACGCCCGAGGATCACCTTTTTGAAATTGTTTTGTTTTCACGCAAAGCGTGTGGGCGGTCGTTTGCACGTAGAAAGAGATCCGGTCGACGAGCAGTTCCTATTTTGTTTAATTTTTCTGCGTACATCTACATATCTTTGCGACCAAGAAGCCACCGCTGCGGCTTTGTCTACCTTCGAGCCCTTTCGTAGAAGTGCAAATCTTACATGCGGAAGTAGCGGACTACAAGGTGCAAACACTACATGGCAATCTCCTCGCTGGTCCTAGACATTATCAGCAGCATTATTCTTTAGGGGGCTGCGCTAATGTGGCGCAGAGATCAGATTCAGAACCAGAAGAACAATCTTCCAGACCCACACGCGCCTGCAGCGGATGTTTCGCCCGGACACCAAACGGCGAGGACAGGCAGATGGAAAACCGGCACGGCAAGTACGCAGCCGCAGCTCTGGCCACGCAACTGGTTCCAGAAACTCGCCAGCGGATATCCTATCGGGGCTACCGTCATCCCCTATGGAAATATCGAAAAATATGAATATCGCAAAAGTATATACATCGATCTATATCTATTGAATATGAAACGCAGTCGAAAAGTTGACAAAATTTAATATCAAAGTTGATAAGATTGAGGATGAAAGTTGGCTGAGGTTTGCGTGAGTTTCCTGTTTCTGCGTGTGGCCGTGTTGCGTTTTGATAACTGGCGGCGGATGTTCATCACCCGCGCACAGAAGAAGTACGCCTTCCTGCAGCTATTGCGGGAGCGGCTTACCAACCGAAAGTTTTGCCAATCAGTTCGCTCGCCGCCCCCCTGCCTCGACGCGGACGTGAGAAACGACGCGGCGCAGCAAACCAACAGAAAGCCGCTGATTTGCGTGCGCATCAGCCCCGACAGTGTAAACTTGCGGGGGAGAAAGTTTGTCAGTACAGAGTTTGCCATTGCAGCCGCCTCAGATTTGGCAGGGGCTGCGGCGGGCAGTCGCTTGCAGCGCCGAAGGGGTTTCGCGGGTCTTGTCGGTATGTGGCTTCACCTTCATGGCCCGACAGCTCGAGCAGAGGCAGACGCAAATGCATCAGTTTCCGTATCGCTTCCATGAGTTGCTAGACGCCAGCAGCCCCGAGGGCGTCAAGCGTTGCGCTGCGGATTTTTTAGAACTTGCCGAAGAGTCCGCGATGTCCCTGCCGCGCTACTGCGCCGACATCGCCCGAGACTACCCCGGTGAACTCCGGGCCTTAGCAAACGGCACCCGAAAGACACTCACCCCGAGACTCTGGGGGGAGTTGGCGCCGTATTTGTTTGTCAGCGCACCAAGCACGCAAAACACGGAAGGCTTCCACTCCACGGCAAGGAGAATTTTCGAGGCCGCCCCGCAGATCTCGGAGGCGCTTCTGCGCGCTCGCGTCGTAAACAAGCGGCTTCCTCCGCTGAGTCAGGCCGCCTACGGCAAGCTCCTGACGATGACGGATCAGCGCAAACTTTTTATGATGAACAACTCGCAGTTTTGAAAAGCGAACTCTTTTCGTTCCTTATGCGCATGTTAGTTTTATAACTACTAAGAATAAGAATTTGAGTTTCGCTTCTTCCGCGAAAGTAGTAGCGAATGCAACAGCAATAATCTTCTGAATTGAAGATGAAGAACAAGAAAAAAAAGGCATCGGCACCGTAATTGGCGGAGTCGCTACTTGGTGGAGTCAGGACTTGGTCTGAAGAAGTATTGTTGCGCGTGATCAATTCATGTGGCAGATGAATCACTCGCTTCCGCCACTCAGTATGAATGTACGATTGAAGAACAAGAAAAAAGGAGCCATCGAGGGCACCGTGCACTGCAATTCCGTGAAGATCAAGTAGACGATCCACCGGTCGTATCGCATGTGATTGCTCGAGCAGTTAAACCAAAAATGCTTGTCGTGTGAGACCTTCATTGAAGATGAAGAAATCTATTGCCAGCCACCCGTGTTCTCGTCCTTCTGTGGAAGAAGCCATATCAAAAGAACACACCTTGAATATGAAAAAAAAAAGGCATCGCTGCCGTGCGCTTTATTGTCGTGATCAAGATCCATAAAGTTGTATCGTATTTGTTTGCTTGAAGTAGATCCGTGACAGTGTTTGTCTTTGAAACCCAGAGGTTGAAGTCGTGGACCACCACCACGTGCGGCGCAGCAGCCACTTCGACCTCGCATCATGGTCCTATGTTGATTTGTTCAAGCATGAGAATCAGATCTGCTTCGTTTCATGGTGCACTCGATCCAAAGCCAGGTACCGAGGATGAAAAAGGAACCGCTATTCGTTATGTCGGGGCCTATTTTATGCATCCCTAGTAGCTATGAATATAATGATCAGTACAACAGTGCTCCGAAAATTTTTATGATTTTTATATTTTGAAATAGCAAGGCAGCTCCGGGAAGTAGACTTTCGCGATGTGATCTTAGCGATCTGGCTGTGGATCTTCTACCTACTAAGTGAATAAAGACATTGACCATCGCAGCTGCCAGCTCTCAGCCTCACTTAATACGCCCGAGCATCTATCTTTGTTTCTTTTTTTATTCCTTCCTCGACCAAAAAGGAAAAAATTCTTTGGCCGCATTATTTCATTTTCCAGTCCCCACCGCCACCAGACCTATTTCAATAGGTACGCCTAAGTCTACCTTTTCGTTCTTTATTCTCCAGAAGACTTTACCAGGTGTACCGCATTTCGATGAAATAAAGAAGCTTTACTAGTTTTTACCTACCCTTTTTACGTGCAGCAGCAGAGGGGGAAAGATCGCCAATAAAGTACGTGAGGACGTAGTTTTTAAATGTAGTAAGTACTATACTCGCACCAGCTAGACGTTGAATTTACATTTACACTACGAAGAAAATCCTCTTATTCGAAGATGGTCGCAGCTCCGGCAGGGCCGACGACGACAAACGGCACAACAAGCGTGTCAGCTACATCTTCGGGCCAGAACGGGATGAAAGACCACCGGAAAGTGATCGACCTGAGGAAAAACAAGAACGGCGACACCTTGGACCCCCGCATTGCGGAAGAGTTCGAGCCGGTATTCGCCTTGGAGTACGAAAAAGTCCCGGTATCGATGGTAAAGCACAAAAAGACCGGGATTTCCATCTGTCTGGCCGAGGTGAAGTCGCCGTTGGTCAACGGCTACTTTTCCGTCCACACCGAGGCAGACGACGACTACGGCTGTCCACACACGCTGGAGCACCTCATCTTCATGGGCTCGAAGAAGTACCCCTACAAGGGAATCTTGGATCTACTCGCGAACCAATGCTTGGCGCAAGGAACGAATGCCTGGACAGACACGGACAACACGACCTATACGGTATGCACTAAGTTTTTGTAAAACTACAAACCACAGTTGCGGGACAGTTTTGATGTACATCATCTTGATCCGCTTTTATCAAGAAATGTTGTATATTGTATTGTATCAGGATCAGCATTCAAGTACTTAACGCATCAAGAGTGTGCTTAGTACACATCCTCCTGATCCTTCTAGTTTGCATTGAAAAAGCAAAAGGGCACTGAGTGTTGTAGTTCTAGTGGACCAGCAAGAAGTTGCGAAATAATTTTGATGAAAGTTACAAAATATCAATCAGATCGAAACCGCTGGTGCCGAGGGGTTTCTGCAGATTTTTCCGATCTACATGGACCACCTCCTGTTTCCCACCCTGACGGACAGTGCTTTTGTCACGGAAATCCACCACATTGACGGCGAAGGGGTGGATTTATCCCACGAAAAAAGTGTTACGGTTACACATATGTAGTAAATTCAGCAACACAAATTTCTCTGCATGAGATAGAAAACTTGTAATGCAGAAATCCTACGGGAAAACACCTATGAAACGAGGCTCCTATGCATATCCGGCATGATAGAGCTTGTCTGTCTTGCTTGGCCTGCAACGCAATGTGTAACTGTAGCGCTTTTTTCTCACGATAGGATTCCGGCGTGGTGTATTGCGAGATGCAAGCGCGCGAAAACGAGATGGATGACGTATGCATTGCAAATATGTCCGGGTCTGGAAACAAGAATGGGATTTGTGATGCTAGCTGTTGACCACACAAAAATCTGTATTGCATGAGAGGCAAAAGCAGGCGCTCAGATTGTTGCCACTCAAAGAGGGCATTTCTCATGCAGAATAGGCATGAGCAAAGCTTTCCGATGAAAGCTGTGGTGCTAGAGAATCCATCAGAGGCATCGGAGGCCATGTACAATGTGCATGACAAACTCCCCAAATCCTCGAGACCCAGACATTTTTGCAATCCATATGACGTGCTCGAGTACGAACGGCGTCAGATGCTGTTCACGGACCAGAATAAATCCTTGAAATCCGAAACGGGCGGCCGGCTACGGGAACTCCGGGACATTACGAACAAACAAATCCAGGACTACCACAAGGCCTACTACGCGCCGAACAACATTTGCTGCATCGTCTGCGGGCAGTGCGAGTTGGGGGATCTGTGCAAGGTGCTGCTCCCGGTGTTGGACCGGTACCCGTTAGAACTCTTAGACCCGAAAAACCCGGCCAACGTGTTGCTGAAAGCCCGGCCGTTCTCTACCCCGATGGAAAAATTGAGGGCGAACCAGTACAAGGAAACCGTTTTTCCCGCGGAGGACGACGAGGCGGGCGGCTGTGTGCAGATCTCCTGGTTCGGCCCCAAATGGGCGGACTTCGACGGAATTCTCGCCTGCGAAACCCTGTTGAGCTACTTCACCAAGGATAGCATCTCCCCCTTGCGAAAGCGGTTCTCCGACCCGCCGGAAGAGTTGCAGATGGAGCCGCTCTGCGCGACGGTCGGCTTCGGCAAGCTGGAGGTGTCGGAAACGGTCTTCACGTTGGAGCTAGAAAACATTAACCTGGAGAACCTCGGGCTGTACCTACACAGTACTACTACTGCGACCTCCACCTCCGACGGAAGCAAATCCACCAAATCG
>JACKZZ010000553.1_pt1 | contig 11438 bp, 6 predicted proteins | sample 8027871 | NCBI WGS metagenome assembly JACKZZ01 (sample SAMN15724774, study PRJNA655200) | protist metagenome | isolation source: fluorescence activated cell sorting (FACS) single amplified genomes of... | place: USA: West Boothbay Harbor, Gulf of Maine | collected 2000-07-19
CCTTTGAACATTGATTAATTTGCTTTTTCTATGCAGAAACCAATTTTGTTTTGAAGAAAAATAAATATTTATTTCCGTGCTTAAAGTTTTTCTTACGTGGTTTTGACAAAGTATGAAAATTCCAACTTCTGTTTCTGCGTCTTCTTTTAAAAACAATAGATTAGGAGAATGCGTTACAAAGATTGATTAATTTGCTTTTTCTATGCAGAAACCAAGTTTTTTTTGAAGAATAAATATTTATCTCTGTGCTTAAGTTTTTCTTTTACGTGGTTTTCACAAAGTATGAAAATTCCAACTTTTAATTTTCTTTTTTAAATACATAAACAGAATGCGCTGGGAAATTGATTACTTTGTTTTTTCTAGGCAAGTTTTTTTGGGGGAAAAATAAATATTTATTTCCGTGCTTAAAGTTTTTCTTAAGCAGTTTTGAACAAAGTATGAAAATTCCAACTTCTGTTTTTTTTTTCTTTCTTTTAAAAACAATAGATTAGGAGAATGCGCTACAAAAATTGATTACTTTGTTTTTTTTGTAGGAGAAATAAATATTTATTTCTCAACGCAATATGCAAAAGTTAACTACATGTTCTGCAAAATTTCTTCAAATTCTACCTTCTTTTTTTTTTTCGTGTTAAGAAAAGACTTTTGTTTTTCAGAAGCAAGAAAATAAATATTTATTTCGTAAAACAATACATAGCTTTCCAGAGTGTGTATGATTTCTTCAAAGTGTCAAAAATCCAAGTTCTGTTTTTTTTTTTTTTGTTGTGTTTTGTAAAATGTTACAAACCAGTGTCTTTTTGAAAAAAAAAAAAAAAACAAAATAAATAAATATTTATTTGTTTTTTTAGAAAGGATGAAGTTTCAAATTTTATCTTCCGTACTACTTGACAAATCCGCCCTACCCAAGATATATATTTGAGTGTAATTTTTTTTTTTTTGTTGGCGCAAAGAAAAAAAAAATACCTTATTTCGCGCGCGTGTGTGTTTAAAGAATATCAGAAAAAAAAAAACAACAACATTATCCATCCGTATTTTGCTTTTTAGTTGTAAGAGCGCTCTTTTTGAATGGATTCTGCAAAAATCCGAGCATGTGGTTTATTGCTTGAATTACAACTACAGTCTTACTGGGATGCACATTCAAAGCAAGAAAAAAAAAGCACAATCATTACTACCCCTCATAAACATGAAAAAATCTTGCAAAACATTCTTACCAAAATAAAAAACACGTGTTCTGACTTAGTCTCTCAACCTGGAAATTCTCACAGCTTAGCTTTTTCTCTTATCGAATATTACAGTGCAAAAATCAAAAACCCTGTTTTTGGTAATTTCTGGGGGCCCGATTTCCGCAGCCTACAACTTTTAAAAAATAAAGTACGAGTTCTAACAGGAAAAGATGTAGATTTTATTTTGCAAAACTTGTCAGCCCTCTCAGTCATTATTCAACCCGAAGTAGGCAAAGAATTTACGCTGAGATCCCTTTTTTTATGCGCACCTGCTGATTACTTTGCAAAAAAAATCAAATCCTTAAACATTTTCTTGCAGCCGAAACAAACGTTTAAGCCGAAAGTTTCTTCTTCTTACAAGATCTTCCTGCCCCCGAATCTGACCCACTTGTTTGTGACCACTCTTCCTCCTTTTCGCGAATCAGGGAAACAAGAAAACCACCTGCCTCGCGTTTGCTTTCGCGTAGCCGCTGCTGAAAAGGATGACAAGCAACGTTGTTTCCCTGCAAGTATGGATTCTTTGCACCTCGAGAACCTTGTCTTAACAGCAGACTCGGCAATAGATTGTAAGCACGTTAAGTCTGTCAAGCTGAAAAAAGTAGGTTCTGATCATCATCCCGGCGACGCAAGTCAAAAATCAAGAGCGTTGCAGAACGCGCTGTTCATGGACTACAAATCTTACGCGCTGCGATTCCTGGAAGACTTTAAATTACGCCTGTACTCGCACGCCAATTTTATCACCGCGCTCTTAAGAGAGCTTCACCAGCTGTACACAGAAGTTTTCAAGTATTGCTCGCCGCAAGACCTGCGATTGCGCGTTACAAATTTTGAGGATTTTCAACGATTGGTTAAAGAAAAAAATACTTCAAGCAACGCAGGAGCAGCAGCAGCAGAAACTAATGCAATATTAAGAGGACTCAGTGTAGAAAAAGTGCAAAAATTGAGTGAAGAAGAAGAAAGTTTTGAGTGGTACTCGTTTGTTGCTCCAGGCAGCGGCAAGGTCGTTAGGTGCAAGCTGTCCTTGAAGACGACCGTAGAAGACATTTTCGTAATGTTTGATGCTGCCGCCGCTGCTACGAAAGACGAGAATACAAGCAACAACAAGAAGCAGCCTTGTGACGGAATTCATACGGCGACGGCGGAGAAAACAACGTGGTTCCGATCTTTTGCGGATGAAAAAGAGGGAAGTCGTATTTTTGCCGCTGAAAACGGCGGAAAGAAGACGCCGACAGTCGACTCTTTGATTTTCGAAGATGTGCGTTTTATCGACTGCGACTTGCCGCGAATGCTGCAAACTCTAAAACCTAAACATCTAAACATTTCGGATGCTACTTTCTACCACCGCGATTTCGGTTACGACTCGACCGCTTCGTTGCGGTCCGTGCTGCAAAACCTCAACCTCGAACTCGAATCACTGACCGCGCTAAATTTGAGCCGCGAAGCAGTCCAAAAAATTTTTAGGACAGTAGCAAAACACGTACCTGGAACAATCACGACTTTAGAGTAGACGATTAAAGAAAAGGAAAGAGAAATTTTAAAAATAAATAGCATTTTAAAAAAAAAAAAAAGATGTCACTTAATTTTAAAGCTTTTTTAAACATTTAATCAAAACATACTGTAAATTATTTTATTTACAAAGTGAATTTAGTATTATATTCTTTTTCTTAAAATGTAATTTTACCTTGACTAACCTCTATTATTTTGTTATTAAATTCAAGGAGTTGAGGATTTGGAATTAAAATTGCTATTGACATTTGGAACGTGCCGAAACGGTAAAGGAGTTGCATAATATTGGCCTTCTGTATTTTTTTCCTGACTTATGTCTTCTTTTTTTTTCAACTTAAATAAGTTAATAAATATCTCTAAGAGATAACGGACACCTTGAATAAGAAAGAAAGGTTTATCACTATCTGCTCGTATTTTCTTTTCCAAGAAAGATAATTTTTTCCTAATTTGGGTATGTTGGGTTTCTAAAAATTTGGAAGACGTTGCTTCTTGTAGTGAATCTATAAGTTGTACAAGTTCTTGAAGGTCATAAGGATATTCACTTAATTCATCCTGCCTCTTAGTATCCGAGATGTCGTAGTATTGTGAAAGACTTTTTGTTATTTTTTTCATTGCCTTCTGTATTTCTACAGCAGTATCTTGTTGGTCTTGATTTTTTGTAGTAGCATCAATTTCACCTATCACTTTATTTATCTCATCTCCTAATCTCTTACGAGAGTACATGGACCCGTTAAGTTGATTCACAAGTAATCTTGCTTTTGTAAAAAAAGAAAGTTTTTTTCTTTTTAAACCACAATTTTTACAAACTGGTTTATTTTGTCGAATTTGTGTTGCTGACATACTTAAAGAAAAACCAAGTATTATTTATCTACAAGCAAAAACTTAATCTTTAGTATATGTACTTTTTTCGCTGATCTTCTTTACATTCTAAAAAAGGTAAATTTTTAAATTATCAAGACACAACTAACAAAAAGCACAAAAAAATATTTATTTTTTTTAAAAAATTAAAATATAAAGATTAAGAAAAAAAATAAAATATTGTTGGAAATAAATTGTAACATGTAAAGATAAAAAAAAAAAAATTAACTAATAAATTTTAATTTTCTTCTGCCCCTTTTTAAATGTTTCAAACAAGAAAATGTGAAAGGTGCGATAAAGTTTTACGACACCCTCGTTCATGTAGTGGAAGGAGCACCAGTAATTATAATGCAGCATCAGTCAGCGCTGAATCGCACGTTTTGGTTTTAAAAAGAGTTATTTTTAGGTTAAAGCAAGATTTGAAGCCTGCCTGAGGAAAATATGGTCCCAGATGCGAGAAAACTTAAATTAACAATTGAATTTCTGCGAGCCGAGTGGCGTGATTACTGGGACTTGACGCAAGAGTGGCGCGAACAAGAACAAGATGCTCAGACTGGAACCCAAAATTTGCTTATAATGTACAATTCTGCAATTGAAAAGATTTTTGAAGCATGTTTAAAGCCGCTGCCTGAAAAAGGCCTGGACGATTTAGGTCATCAAATAAATAAGCTTGAAAACGCGCTAGGACTAAAGTCAAACGCAGAACGCGGAAAGGATACTATTTGGTCTTCTCTTGATATGTTCCTAAAATTGCTTTCACTGCTGCTAGTGGTCGCAGTTTCTGTATTTGCTGGCATCGGTTTGGGTATAAAGTTATTGGACGGAGGTGTTATGAGATTTTACAGAACATTTACTCTAAAGACCAAGAATTCGAAAAAATGGATTTCTCAGCAAATCGCCAATTTTTACAGCTCTCTAGGTGTTTGGCAGAATTACACCAAAAACGTTTCAAAAGATAAATTTATTCTTGGAAAAATAAAATCTCTCATTGGTTCACAGGATAATGAAAGCAATTTGGTGATAAAAGCAGACGGTAAAGGTTTTTTAGTTGTTGTAAAACGCAATAAATCTGGGGAAAAAGAATTATTTACATTTGCATTTGAGAGCGTTTCTTCAAGAAGTTTTTATCTTTTATATATAATATTTACAGATGATGATGAGAGTTTTAAAACTACAACCTCTATTGGATACGAAATCCTTCTTTTATTAGCAAAAAAAGAATTTCCACATGAAAACTTTACCCTCAAAGGCGATAAATTAAAAACATGGATTAGGGCTAAATGGTACCAAAGTCAGCTCAACAACGAACCAAGCTTAAAAAATTCACTTGATAGTAAGTATCAAAAGTTTATTATTTTGTGAATAAATTTGCATTTTTATTTTTGTCTTAGTTTTTAATTTTTTCTATCCTTCTTTTATTTTGGTTTTTTATTCTTTTTTAAAGGTCATTCTTAAATTATGCCCTTTTTTTTTGGTTTTAAAGTGATGGGGGCCAACGAAGAAAGTGTGACAGGTTTTTTCTTTTTTTTGCGGAACTCTCAGGCCCCGCGGACCCCCTAATCGGCGACTTCTGCCTTAGACCCGCGCCGACCCTTCGACGACTCTCCGCGAGCACGACGAGAACGCGACCAACCAATCGCTAGAAAATCGCGCGTCCGTCCGTCACGATCCCGGCCGGGTTAATATGGACGTTTTATCGTAATTACTTTTAAGGAAGTAAGTTGTAAAGACATATTATTTTTTTTTTTTTTTGGTCTTAAATATTTTTTTTTTTGATAAAGAAAAATTAAACCAAAAAGAAGAAAAAAGAAACAAATGATGAACGAAGACGACGACTATCCAAGTAAGAGAAGCCGAAGTCTCATTAAAAGGCGTGTAAAAAGGGAAGGTCGGAGCAGGAGTCGCTCAAGAGTTGGTACAGATAAAATCGTAAAAAGGGAAGGTCGGAGCAAAAGTCGCGACGTCGGTAGAAGGCTTGCTAGAAGCAGGAGCCGCTCAAGCGTTGAAACCGTAGAAGAAGAAAGCGATGATGAAGTATTACCTATGTCGCGTAGAGGCCAAGTCTCACGAGAGTTTTCGGATGACGAAATGTTTCAAATCGCTTTAGAAGACGCGAAAAGAAATTTTATTGATTATTTTCCTAGTTTAAAAAAGAATGATTACGAAGAGCCTAAGTTTAAGGGATTTATAGGGTCAGGTAGTTTTAATCAAGTACGACAGTACCGTTTACAACTAAATTCTCCAAACAGCAGCGGTTCACGCTCTTATGTAAACCTGGCCGTTCGCTTAAGTAATACAGTATATGCTGATGAGAACAGAGAAATGCCTGTCGGTCACGAAAACTTATTATCTTTTTTCGATGAAGACGAGGATGAAGGGGATTTTAACAGAGACAGTTTTAAAGAGCAATACCGATCCTACTCTGTATGGTCTCGAGCAAGTGAACAAAATCTTTGCCCGAAAGTTTTGTACTATGGTTACATTCGTACAAAAGAGCAAAAGCTAAAAAACCCAACTTCTTCGGAAATGGTTCCTAAAGTTCTTTGTATTATTTCAATCAAGTATAAAAGCGACGTCGAAAAGTTTTACAAAAAAAAGCATTCTTCGTTTTCGCTTTACCAGCAAAAAAAAATTGATACTCTCGTTGTGTCTCAATTGAAACTTTTGTTTACTACTTTAGCTAAAAAACTAAGAACTTTTTGTTTCGACATAAAACCAAAAAATATGGTGATAAATTATAAGAGAAAAGGAAGCAAAGGTGAAATGGACTTGGATTCTTTACAAGTTCGCTTGATTGATTTGGATGGAGATTTTTGCTTGGACCAAAATTTTTTGAAAACAAAAGGGATTTCTTCCAAGCTTATTCTTGAAGCGTCGTGCAATATTATGGTTATGATTATGGCCAATTTTTTTTACTTTAACTTTAATCGAAATATTTTCCAAAACTCGATGCAAGAACTTTACCTTGCAGGAAAGCGCTCAAACTTTTTAGATTTGAAAATCGACACAACTTATGCCCTTTTTTGTGGCGATGAAACCAATGAAAAATTGGATGAAGAAAATAATTTTTTTACCGTTTCGAACCATTATTTTCAAGAAGAATTTTATCCAGTTTCGTCATCCACTGAAAAATATCATTCTCCAATGAGTAAATTAGATAGTTTTATTTTCTTGTTCCAAAATTCGCTTTGCTACAATGTTGATGATTTTTTAAAAGAACGATTGAATGAAATGCAAGAGTGCGGTCGAGACTTGCACAACTTTATGAGCGCAAGAGCTAGGAGAAGAACAAGAAGTCAAATGCGTCGTCACTTAGAAAAAAAGACTATCAAATGTAAAAAATGTAAAAAGTTTATAAAAAAGAAAGAAAAAGCAGAAGAACTTGGAATATTGAGACAAGAAGTTAAAGAATTTATCATAGAAAATCCCTCACTCTTCTCCCAAATAAAAGACAAAAGTGATGGCCAATATGAAGATGATGATGATGACGACGACGAAAATGACGACGGCGAAGATGATGACGACGATAACGAAAAAGAAGAAGACAAGGTAGAACTACTAATAACTAAGGAGTCAAAGTTTAGATCAATTGAAATTGCTCTGACAGCCAAAAAACAGATTTTATCTAAAGAAATATATGAAAACTACTTGAAGAAAATCTTTGATAATGACAATTTTTTAAAAGTGCACCTGCGGTGTTCTCAGAAAGTCTTCAACCGGTTATGTAAATTTTTGAAAGGAAATAAAAAAGGTTTGCAAAAGCACCCCGCTCTTAAAACGTTTAGTTTTTACCTTGATCAAGGTGAAAAGGTGACTTATGAGACTTTTAAAAATTTGGTCACGTATAATTTTTGCGGTCACCTGAAAAATTTCACTCTTTGCAATGCAGAAAACAAAATTTTTGAAAAACCGGAAGCGGAAGGGCTTGAACGCAATCAGGATGAGCATCGTAAATCGCTGTTTGACGAATTTTTGGCTTTGGTCGCGCCTACTTTAAAAGAATTAAGTATTATAGATTGTCCTGATGTAAGTAATGAGCAAATTAATTTCCCAGAAACATTAGTACAAAAATTGGAATTGCTCGAAATTACGCAATGTCCGCAAATTACAACTGAATTTTTAAATAAATTCGAAACAAAAAACCAGGACGAAGAAAATAGTCTCCAAGCGTTGAGTCTTAAAAGTTGTAACTTTTCCCGAAAGAATGCGATAAAACCTATTGAGTTTAAGAAACTAACAAAATTGGATCTTTCTGATAACAGAAACTTGTCAAATGCAGATTTTATGAAAATTATAGACTCGTGTCCTGGCCTTCAAGATTTAAATATCTGTAACTGTAAAAATGTTAATCTGAATTTTCTTGATAAAGCCCTAAATTATTGTTTGGAGATACAGAGTCTCAAAATTGGTGGTTTTGTGACAATAAATAAATTAAATAAAAAAAAAAAAGGGTATATTTTGGGTACAATTTTGAAAAAGAAACAGGAACTTTTGGCAAAACCACCGCTATGTTACCTTGACTTGAGCAACACAGATATTAGCTACAAAAACTTAAGTCTAGCAGCCAGCAATTATTTAAAAAAGTCGCCTTCACTCGGTTTGGACCTCTCTGAAAACACGTTTGACAAGCACGATATCCGAAAGCTATGTTACTTTCTCAAAAACCTAATATATATCAAGTACGATCATTTAAAAGAATGAAAAAATAAATTTTATAAACCCACCATACTATTTTGTGTTATTTTTTTACATTTTTTTTTTTTAAATTTTTAAAGTAAGTAAAAATTTGTGTTGCGACAACGAAAGCTTAAAAAATTCACTTGATAGCCAGTATGAAAAGTTTATTATTTTGTGAATAAATTTTGTTAAAAAAATTGCATATTATTTATTCGCCTTGGTGTTTTTTCTTTTATTTTCATTTCATTTTTTTAATAATACTTACAACAACATTAATAAAGTTTGTATATTTTTTTTTTTTTTGACTAATCTTCATCTTCACTAAGGTCTTCTTTCGCGTAAGTGTCTAAGGTATGTTTCATAGTCTTAAATTTGGATTTTTTAAAATTGTCATCCTTATGATTATTTTCAGTGTTTTTGAGGTACATTGTCCAGACTTCGCGCTCGTCCTTTCTTTTCTTATTAAAACAGGAAGAAATCTTTGTATCAATAAAAAAAAAAGTCTGGTTTTTTTGTATCTTTTTACCTCTGTTTATGTATCCTTGAGTTGATATACGTTTGTAAGAAACTTTACCACTTTCGCAACCTTTTTCTAATTTTGAATCTAATTTACTTCGTAAAAGTTTGCAGCTATAGGTGTGTCCGGCAACAAAATAAGTTACATTTTTTATTTGCCGTAACTGCGGTCGCAGCAAATCAAAGGGGGAAAAAAGCTGTACCGTTTTTTCTGCTTGTGGCGGCAGCGAGGAAGATACTTTTGTAAATTCTCGGTGATGAAGAAATTTTGAAATTTGAAATAAAAAAGGAAGGTCTTTTTGAGGTCCATACAATTTACTAGAGATATTTTGAAAAGATATTTTTTTGTCAGTAATTTCATCGCTTTTTTCGTTATAAAAAAAATTATTTCTTTTTGAAATCTGTTAATCAGAAGTAAATCTTTTTCAGATCGAACCCCTGAATGACTTATGTTAACAGATTCAAAATTTCGAAGGTGAAGAGTAGCAGCAAAAAGTGGCGAAGCTACGTAAAACGGACTCAGGTAAGTTGCCCTTGTCTGCATATTTTTTCTTTTTAACTCTTCATTAAAATCTTCTTGTTCTGATTCATCATGTTCGACATCAGTATTTTGACTAGAACTACTAGTAAAGTCAGAAGATAGTGCAACAGTGAAAAAAGTTTTGGAAACATTTGAGCTATATTTAGTATAATAATTAACGCTTTTCATAAATATTGCATTAAAATCATGATTTCCAAATACTGTCAAGATATTGCTGTTATATAAGAGGCAAAGATTTCGTAGATACAAAATAATAATGTGTAAAATATACTCCATAACGTAGTACAAATCTTCCTTTTCAGGTCGAACAATTATCTTGTCTGGAACTTGAGCACTAATATCATCAATAAATGTCATTTCTGGGTAAATGGTTTTTTCATGAAATGGACGCCTACTGTCCACAATATCTCCTAAAAGACAAATTAAGGTATCGTTGCCATGCAGGTTCCAAACTATAGACTGCAAAAAATTTTGTTCTAGGCTTACAAGCTGTTCATAAATCTTTGCACATGTTTCTATCCTTTGACCAGATGCGTCGACGATTTTTAAAATTTTGTAGTCGCTCAGAATTTTTATAAAATTGACAACATCTCCATGCAAGTCGCCGATAAAGATGATTTTTTTATAGTCAAGAACATTATTTTCATCCGAAGTAGTAGAAGGACTTACTTTTGAAACTTTTTTAAGGGTAGCTAAGTGAGTTGGATTGTTTAGCTGCCATTTAAGAACACTTTCAAAAAATTTACCATTCTCTTCTAATTTTGATTTCATAAAAAAATGCTTCTCATGCCAAAGACTAATAAATTTATCTTGAATATCTCCAATATTTGCACTAAGTGGAGATGTACTAGTTTCACTCATACTTGTGCCCGTTTGTAAAAAAAATTGAAGCTTTAATTTTTTTCTTGAACCTTGCCTTACTTAACACTATAATACATCTTGTTCTTCTAAAAAATAAAAACAAATAATCTATATCTATATATATATATATATATATCTATAAATAAATATCTATATGTATGTACGGTATATAAATATTTTTATATCTCTTGCGATTTGTGTGTGTGTATTTTTTAGATTTTGGAAAGGAAAAAGAAAAAAGCCTTGACTGAAATTTTCATAGTATGCCACCACACAAAAATGTTCAGAGTAATGATTCGGTGCAGAGATGTTCAAAAGAACTAAGAAGAACACTTTTACGTCAAGAAGCTCAGATATTTGGTTATGAGCATCTTTTACTTCAAAAGCAAGAAGTAATACATGTCTTGCAACGTAGGGCGGATACGTTAAGCGAAGAACTTAAGGTCAAAGACAAAACAATCGCATATTTGCAGCGTTCTCACAACTTGTTGGTCAAAAAGGATAAGTCAGATCCTCGCACAGAACAGAGTCTTGTTTCCTCTCAATCATCGATTTCACCAGCGTTGTCATCGGTATCTTCTCCTTGTTCTCCGCCCTTGAAAAAAATTGACATAAAGCAAGGCTCAGCAAAAAAGATTCCTCTCGCCTTAAGGAAGTTACGACCCTTTCTCAGCGATCCTCAGCCTTCTAAGCGGCAGAAAGCACGAACTTACAAAGCGGCATCTTCTTCTTTAGTTACGAGTAGAAAACGACAATTTAGTTCTGCCATTGGTCCTGTTTGTATTCAATTTGATTACAATGAAAAAGAGTTGCAAAAATTGGTGGAAGCCGCGAGACGAGTGGACGAGAGTATTGACCACGCAGAGATGCAGGTTTCTTCAGAATCAGTGGAGTGCGTTCCTGTGTTGGTAAAGAGCTTGCACTATACAGAGTCGATGCACAGCGCAGTCTGGAAAGTGGTTTGGTTAGACGGCAGTGACACTTACCAATCAGCTGAAGGGTTAATGCATCTCGAATGTTTTCACTACGCTGTGACGCGAAAACTGTTCCCACTCATTTTTAGCACCGGCGGGGATCAAAACTCTTTCCTTAAACACTTGAGGAAATTTAACAAGTCCTCTTTCTTTAATCAATAAACTTAAATTTGCAAGGAAAGAAAAAAAAATGTAAATTAGTTAAAAAAAAAGGCAACAACAAGTAGTAGTAGAGCAGTAAAATTATGGAATGTGTTTCATTAAATTTTTTAATCGTTCTACAAA
>JACKZZ010013361.1_pt1 | contig 11438 bp, 12 predicted proteins | sample 8027871 | NCBI WGS metagenome assembly JACKZZ01 (sample SAMN15724774, study PRJNA655200) | protist metagenome | isolation source: fluorescence activated cell sorting (FACS) single amplified genomes of... | place: USA: West Boothbay Harbor, Gulf of Maine | collected 2000-07-19
CCGTCTTCAGGCAGGCCAGCCGCCGTGAGGGACTACCGCCTCTGTTATTGAGGACAGCGTGTGTCCTCCTCGACTGAGTTGCGTGCGCGGCCCATCCGTGTTCCGCGTAAATCTCTACAGGAGAGTGCACGCCGCGTCGAAAGGCTCCCTTCCGTACGGAGCGCCCCGAACCCGTTTTAGCGCACCTTTATGATGGCCTTACTGTTAGAAGAAGTTAAGCCAGTTTGTAGAACCCATTCTGTTTATGCTAGCAAAGGGCTAGCGCGCTGTAGACCCCCAGGACCAGGTAGACTCAGTCCCGACCGAAGTGGTAGGCGCTTAGGGTGAACTATGTATGTAGCGCGTAGGGCCCTTCCGTGCGGCCAATTTGTATGCCCACAACGGGGCTCGCCTAAGTCGGTCACTTGTATGCAAGGCGTTGGGTTACCCGGTCGGCAGAGCCGATCCACAACGAACGAACGAGCATCGCCAGGAGAAGCATTTTTAGTCGTGTTTTGGAATTTGTAATGTTGTAAAAAAACAGGATGAGCAGATGGATTTCTGATGCAGCTGGCCTTGCTAACCTGCACTACACTACGGACTGCAACTTGTGATGCGTGACCCCCAAAAGTTCTAGGTTTGTGTTGCAAAATCCCCATCTTGACTCTGGTGTGGGGATGTTTTTACTCAGGATACTGCAGCTGCTGGACCTGACACTGACCAGCCAACGGCTCAGGCTTTCCGAGCTCCTCGAGATTGCCCGTACGAGCCTCGGCGACCGGCTGCGCGTGGCGGTGCTCAGTAGCCCCAGTTACAAAAGGGCGAGGGAAGTTCAGGAGCAGTGGATCCGGTTCCTAACGGAATGGGACCTGGTTTGGACGATCAATAATGACACTGAAAAGGGGGTTATGCAAGAAAAAACTGTGTAAGTGTAGCTTTGTCTTGCAGATGTTGCAATACAGTTACACTTGTCATGCCGGATATGCGACAGAGGCTATTTTGATACGTGTTTTCGCTTACTAGCTAGGCATGACAGGTTTTCTGTCATGCAAAACAAATCTGTGATGCTATTCCTGCAAAAAAGTTACACTTACACAGTTTTTTTCTTGGATAGGGGTTTGGGCTTGGCACTTCCAAGTGATGAAGGGTCTTTTGGGGTCGGAAGCTGATGAACCGAACTACAAATTGCTGGCCATTTGGAAACGAGAGAGCCATCTGCGCGCTGCTGTTTTTAAAGCGTGGGAAAGTGTCTCTTTTGCGGTTGGTGTAGTGACCCAGGTGCGGGAAGATAAGCCGCACGCCTGTAGTCTCCTCGGTCTCCCGGGCAGCACCAAGGCCGCCTATCAAAAGGAAAAATCCTCCCTCCCCATTATATCGAAGCGGTATGCTTCCGAAAATTTGCGTTGCTGATTTGAGATCACAAATCACATTTGTCTTGCAAGAATACAAGGGCAGAAGCTTCCGCCCTACTACGGAAGCGATTTGTCATGTTGTTGGCCCTAAAAGTGGCCCGCTTGCCATGCTGAACAACTAGACCCATACGCCCCTACCTAGCCTGGGCATCTGGCCGCAGTTCCTCTCTGCAATACAGACCTGATTTGTGTACACAGATCCAGCGTCAGCAATTCCCTTTTGATATGGGGAGGGGGGATTTTTCCTTTCGATGCCGCCCCCCCTGCCAGACTCTGCGGGCTGCCTGTCTCGTCCCTTGGCCTCCCAGGCGGTATTATTATATCTGGTGCCAACGAGCAGAACCCGCGAAAAATGCTGGAGGCGATTATGAACATTGAGCTCCTTGTCTTCGAGGAGTTGTTGCACCCAAGCAAGCTCATCGAGGAAATCGCGAGCGAGGGAAAAGCATTGTCAATGCTTTCATCGGAGCGGCGGCTGCTCCGTAGCTTTGACATTCCCCAACAAGCTGCAGCTGCCCCATCCGTCACGAGCGCTGGTACAACTGACAAGCATCTTCCTTCGCCAGACGGCATGATCGGCAAACATGATTCGCCAGAACAAGGGGAAGCTGCATCCTGCTCATCCGAACAACTACAACTTGAGGCAGCACTAGCACTACTCGAAAAGGAGCAAAAAACAAACGATAGAGCGCGCGCGTGGGCAACGGGTGTAAATTTCAGCACAGACGAAGAAAAAAAACCAAGCATCAAAGTGAATCTTCTGGACTTCTTTATCAAATAGAAAAAACTGTGGTTTCACGATACACGACATGCGATCATCATGCAAAGAAATTTATGCAACTACACGGAGCGATGAGCTCCTGGAACTGCAAAAAGAACTATCTTTCTACTCAATATGGAAGTTGTCGACCACACTGGATTTGTAGCTGCTGCGTCTTCTCAAAAGAAAACTATGCGCCCCACATGGCAATAAAATAAAATTTGTCATCTTTATTGTCATGTCGAGCAGATGAAGGCCGCCCCTTCTGAGCAAGATGTTGCGGAGGTTGCCTACCGTGCATATAATAAATAAACCCCCAAGAAAAGTCGTGTGTAGTGAAATCGATCACTTTTCTGGACGATACAGATAGTTTTGAATGTTGGCTTTTCTACGAAGGTCGGGAAACATTCCGTCGCAACAGTCGAGTGGGAAAAATTGGAAAAGCAGGTGTTGGCCAAGTTGACAGACGCGGAGTTGAAAGAAGAGTTGGAGGAGCACGACGAGCAGCGGGTCTTGCACCGCAGAATCATGTATGCATTGCAAAAGTATCGTACTCGTATTACAATCATGCATTGCAAATCTTTTTCTGAAGGTAAATCTGCATCACAAATTTTATTTCTCATGCTGAGCCTGAGACAAAATGCATTTATACGAGTACAAAGATACTTTTGCAGTGCATATCATGATGGACATCCTGTTCCAGGAACCCGGATATGAAATGCACATATGTCTGGGTCGTGTGGAAACCTGTAATGCTGAATGGTCGTGAGTGAGTGCGCCTCTAAGTGCAGTATTGCATCAGTGACAAATTTCTTTGTCAAGCGCTCTCTCATGCACATGCTTGTTTTTGCAGCGCATTACAAACTTCATGACGAAATTGTGGCGCTTCTGCTGCTTTTATGCAATACAGATTTTATTTCTGGAGTCTTGGACGCGCAATATTACAAGTGCAACCTTTAATATTCCAGACCCAGACATATTGGCAGTCGATGCCGGAGCAAATGCACACGAATTCATGGCAAATCGCAAGGCACAACTCGGCCCTGGAGTCCCGGAGCACAAAAAGCTATGGCGTTCTCAAATGTTACATTCTCAACTGTTGCATCATTTGTCATGCAAAATGAGCATCAACGTCCACACGGTGAAGCTACTCCGCATGACAAATTTTTGGAAGGGCTAAACAGCATGGGAATCTGTGCCGAATTTGTAATGCAAGAGTTGCAAGATCCGGCCGTTCCCTGTTGCCATTCTTGCATCACAAATTCATGGAACAGTTGAGAATGTAACAATTGAGAATCCCAGAAAAACCTCTTGCTGCGTTGTTGGGAGGTGGTCAAGGAACAATCCGTGAAGCTTCCGTCAAGGAATATCAAAGTGAAAAATCCCCCCTCCCCATATTGAAACGGAAATTTCTGTTGCTGTATTTGTGTACACAAACCAGCTCTGTATTGCAGTGAGTCACTGCAGGCAAAGCCTAAGCCTGCATATAGGGGTGTTTTGGTGTAGGTGCTTAGCATAGCAGAGGCCTGCCATGTAGGCGCAACAGCATTACAAACCGCCTGTGTGAGGCGGTGGGTTCCTTGGATAGTTTGCCCTCCTGCAAGAGAGACAGGATTTGTGGTCTCAAATCAGCGTCGCAAATTTTTAAAAGCATACCTTTTCAGTATGGGGAGGGGAGACGTTTCCTCACAATAAGGCAGGATCGGGTCGTGCGGGCCAGGACGTCGACCTCAAGAAGATATGAAATGCAAAAGCATCGGTCTCGTATAAATGCATTTACAAATTTTCTCAGCATGAGAAATAAAATTAGTGATGCGGATTTACCTATAAGAAGAAGATTTGTAAAGCATGACCGCAATACGAGTACGAGGATACTTTTGCACAGGATAGAAGAAATCCCCTTCATGTCAAGGCCGCCGACGTGGAGGTGGAGCACGGAGGAGCCCTTCGCCTAGCAGAAGGAAAAGCCGAAGTCCCTCACCGCGTGCGGGCGAAAGTAGGTCCGCACAAGAACAACTACCGGGAGTTATCCGCACAGCGGGAGAAAATACAACGAGTACAAGGCGTAAGAAACATAGTAAAAGAAAATAAAGTTCCACATCACTCCTGAAGTGCGACGTATCGGTATTTTCGAAAGAAGAACAATGAATCAATCTTATTCGATGAGAAACGACCAAGAAGTATGGTGTATGATGAATTATCTCTTTTGTTCGTACTGTGATGAATCCAAATTTGACCCAAAAACTAACAGGGTCGACACTACTCATTTGACATTTCTTACGTATGTACAAGTCTGTCCACATCACAAATTGACGAGTCACCAGGGCTTGTCGAGTGTGATCTTGGTATCGACTTGAAACATTTCTTAATTCAAAGACCTTGATATGATTACGCATTTCTCATTCTCTGTCGTATAACTCACTCTCTCAATTATATCTGACCAGGTTTATTTTCGAAAAAGAATGAAACACAGAACGCAAAACGAGTACGAGCATGGTCTGCTCGAAAGACGAGCGGATCAAATAGAATACAATACAGGACGAGCATAGTGCAATTCGTGAACTTGCAGCTGCATTTACTTTGCTATTATCCTTTGGCCCAACATCAAGGCTTCGTTTGGAAAACTAAAATTCCCGCCGAGGTGCAGTTGTGAGGGACTCATTGTAAGCGTATAAAAGTAAATATCGAAAACGAAAAGTGCATGCTTGAAGGACTTGCACATCAAAAACAGCTTAAAGAACACCAGCCAGAAGCAGTGCAAAGCTGAAATTTGATCTTCATCCCCTTGCCAGAGGGATGAAGACCAAATTTGATGTCATCCCCTGAGCCCAAGGCTTAGACAGTATTATTTGATGTTTTTATTTAGAGCGAATCGAATCTCTTTATGGAAATCAAAGTTGTGCATTCATTCTACCCGTAGTCGTAGTCAACCCGAAGTAGTACAAAAGCCCTACTAGTACTAGCAGACGTTGATTAAACTAAAATCGGTATTTCGCATTGCGTCAGTTTGTTTTGGGTCCTTATGGTCGTGAAATGGCCTAGGCTTTTTCTCTATTCAAACTTTCGGAACTTGCATCGTATGTAAAATCAATTTTCAGAAAAAACAGGTTCTTGACGTTTCCCGAATGGCAAGCAAATGAAAAAACGATATCCGGTGACACTTCGTAGGGAAAGCAAGTCCTGTGTATATTTTTCTATCGAAAGTCATAAAGATGATGAATGTGAGTCATTTTTAACCACTTATACATAGTTATACTCTGTCTCTGGCGCTTTATTGTGACACAAAATAAAAGTGCCATAAAGTACAAATGCAGAGTAGTGAGACGATATCTGTATTTGAGAGCGCAAGAAGTTCCGAGATGTCGAGTCGACATCACAGAACTCCTTGTGTTCTCAGCTGCAGATCATACCCGACATTGTCGAGTAGCGTAGTGAAGTGACGTCTTTCATGTTGCGTTGATGGTACTAACGGGCATCAGTGGCGGCTGCACTGATTCTGATGTCTACATGCACGACCTTTGCGGCAGGCACCTCAAGAAGGGAGCGCGCTGCAGTTTTGGCAGAAACTAAGTACTACCCCCCAGTATTCAGAGGTTAACATTGAAGGACGCAACTGCAACTCCAGCTGCTAGAGATATCATTGCAACAAGAGGGAGCTGAAGGTGTGGCGTTAATACTAGGATGTGGCACATGTTGTGTTCGGAGGAAGACGGTTGGAGGAGAGCTTGTGTTTGTGTGAGTACGCTTCTACTTTACAACCACGAGCAAGGCGATTTTCAGAGAGCCGTGAATGGCGGGCTTTGAAAATGACATTTTGCCCATTTGCTAGCGCCCGGTATAAATACCCTTATTGTCAGTCATATAGAAAAAATCTTCTTTAGCTACAGGAGAGGCGTCGAGAGGTTCTTTGGCAGGTTCGTTAAGTACAGAAGGCAAGAGGTAAACTAAATTGCCCACAGCACTCTTCAGGGGCCCGGCTGCAGGCAAATTTACTATACGAAAATCGAGAAAAAAGGGTACACACAGTGAGTGCGAGAACCTAAAGGCGTCTTGCCACGACCAGCAAATAAACTTGAACGATGTTCGGTGGTGGCGATCCCTTGCTTGCTGCGCTGTTCGCAAAAATCGAGCAAGCGCCTGTCGCTGCGTCGCCTGCTGCGAAAGAAGACAACGATCTGCCTCCCACATCAAAACAACCTCAACCCTGTGAACAACAAGACGGCGCAGACGAAGGAACTGAGCGCAGGAACGATGCTGTTGATCTCCAACATGCAGAAGCCGTTCTACTTGGGGCGAAGCGTCCTGGCCACGGCGAAGCGTCAGTAGAGAAAAATGACCTGGTGGAAGACGAGGAGGACGAGTGCAAGTTTTCTAGTACGACCGTCGGAACAACAAGTTCGAGCTCGAGTTCGAGCGAGACGGAGCGGCAAGACGAGGACCCGAAAGTGGAGGAGCAGTCAACAAGGCAAGAACCACCAGCCGCAAACAAGCCAACCGCCCTACAACTTCCTGTCGTAGAAGAAGATGAACCACCTCCGCGGCCACGACCTTGTCCCGAAATAGTATCCGAAAGTACTAGTAGAACCGTCTACGAGCCGCTAAGAAACAACCGCATGAGCGTGAGGACTACGAGTACCAGTGCCTCTACAACTACCTCTGCGAAAATAGATCCATCCAGCCTCGACATCCCGCCGATAAAGCTGAAACTGCAGGATTTGATCGAATTTTTGGAACAGAAACCAGCAGCTCCGCCGGATACAACTGTATTATCTCCGGGCAGCTCGTCTTGCCAGAAAAGCGCATCGTCTCCACGACCAGCTTCGTCGTCCCTCTCCGAATCGGAGCGATTAGTGTTCGTCGCCCGACTATGAAATGCAAAAGCAGCGTACTAGTCCGAATCGCATGACAAGAAATTTCCTCAGAATGAGAAAGAAAATTTGTAGTGCAGATTTACCCTGAGAAAGAAATTTGTAATGCATGAATGCGATTAGTACGAGTGCGATACTTTTGCACAGAATACCGGCTTTGCGAGAAAGCCGTCCCGCAGTTCCAGCACCTATGGCAGATTTTGTCACGACTTTTATCCCTAAACGACCCGCAAAACGAGCAGGAAAATTTGGCGGGTTTGAAAAAGAAAATGATACAAGTTTTGAAGGAATTCAATAGTCCGTCGGGGAATGTGGAGATCGACGTGGCGGGAGTCTTGGAGAAATTGGTGAAGGCGCACGAGTTGGAAACAGGTGAAAGTAGTGGTGGTACTGGTACTAACGCTGCAAATAATAAAACAACGGCGAGGTGGACAACCACTTTCAGAATTCCGGAAATGCCGGTTCTTGGGTTGGGTTTGTGGAAGATGACAGAAGAAGAAGCTACATCTTCTTCCTCCAGTGCGTCGTCCACGGGAACAACTACTCGGAAAAAAACAGCAGCAGAACTCAAATCCCTTCTGAAACACGCGATTTTAAACTGCAATTGCCGGCGTTTCGACACGGCAGTATCCTGTGCAAAAGTATCGTACTCGTATTGCAGTCATGCAGATACAAATTTTTTATTTTTTCTTAAGGTTAAGGTAAATCAGCATTACAAATTCCATTTCTCATGCTGAGGAAATAATTGGTAATGCATTTATACGAGTACGATACTGTTGCAATGCATAGACAGCGACCTACGACGATTCCGAAAATGTTTTGGCGGAGGTGCTACATGAGGTTTTGTCATGCAGCACCAGCACAGCAAATTTGAACCGTTCGGACTTTTTCATCCAGACCAAGCTCCCCGATCACGGGTGGAAAAATCCGCAGAAACACATCGACGAAGCGTGTGCGAAGTTTCCGGGTGGTTACATCGACTTGTATCTGATTCACCACCCAATCACGAAAAGAAGAGACGCGGTGGAGGACGAGGTGGCGAATACAAAAAACAAAAAACGCAACAACAAGGCGCTCTACTCATCTAACGAAGACGAGTTTCACCTCACGGCCGTATCCTGTGCAAAAGTATCGTACTCGTACTAATTGCATTTATGCATTACAAATCTAGTTCCCAAGGCAAATCCGCATTACAAATTCAATTTGTAATGCTGAGTTGCAATTTATACTAGTATGTTACTTTTGCAATTCATAGGCCGAGGAGTTCTCGGATCACTTGCGACGAGTTTGGAAAGTTCTCAACGATATCAAATGCAAAAATGTCTGGGTCTGGAAGGATCCGAATTTGTGATGCGAATTCCACAACACGCACAAATCTCTCATGCATAGGCAGCAAAAGGTTCCCATTGTCTGTCACCAAACAGGGGGATTTGTCATGCGGATTAAGCATTGCGGAACGTTCTCGAAATCTGTGATGCTAGGGCTTCCATGACAGACCCTCTGTGTCATGCAAAAACACCATGACAAAAATCTGCATTCTTCCAGACCCAGACATTCTTACAGTTGATAAACGACAACGTTTTGCAGAAGAAGATCAAGTACGTCGGGGTGTGCAACTTTTCGGAAAACGACTTGAAAATTCTCGCCGGAATGACGTCCATGATTAGTCCGTCTATGTCGAAGGAGCTGTCCGACAAGCGATCAAACGTCGATGTTCTTGATGTTGAACCACGAGACGATGAAGTCTACAAACCCGCCCCAGCAATTCGCTTCCCTGACGTCGTGCAAGGGAAGTTTTCTCTGTTTCATCCCTGGAACGCCTACGCAGATCCGGAGGGGGAGTATCAGGCGGTGCTGGGGAGATATGTCGAAAGAAGGGACGACGAGAAAGAATCAGAATGTGAAGCGCGACAAAGTTATAGTACCAGCAGTTCTTTATCTCCAGGAGTTGTTTTCGACGGCGTTTCGCTAGTCCAAGAAGTGAATCACGAGGGTCTGTTCAGCGTGTTTAGCTGCGGGAAATTGGTCGAGAAGATAGTGGAAGCTGTGTCCGCTTGTAGTACAACGACAGATGTCATGCAGCATTTACTGAAGTGGAGAAGCGACTGGCGAGGGTACTGCGGCTTGGTTCGGTGCCGGACGAAGGAGCACTTGAATGACGTTTTTTCTCCTACTGCTCAAGGTCAAGGGCGACAGCATGACAAATCTCGATCACCTCGTCCGTCAAGCATGACAAATTACACGACCCTCTATCGCATTTTCGACAGCCTGCACCGGTTGATCACGCTGGAGACCTTCAACTTCAGCCCGGTAAACCCACTAAGTTCTCCTGCGGAAATCGCTTTGCAAAGCAGCTCGACCTCATCCCTCTACCTTGAATCCCGCCGGAACTTTCTCCTAACCGAACTGTTTGCCCTCGAGGAAAAAACACCCTTTTTCGACGAGGAGCTGGCGATGCAGCAGTTTCAATCGATCATGAACGGGAGCAAAGGCTTCCCCGATTTGATCGAAAAACTGAAGCAGCAACTGAAGAAGAACGGCGCCACGGGGTTGCTCTCGACAAAAGCCTTTGTCGCAGCTATCCGGAATTTTGTCCAAGAAGCGAAGAGAAGAAACTTTACCAACCGCGTGCAGATCTACGAGAAAGTAGAGCAGCTGTTGATGGAGTTGTACGAAACGGAGAGGAAGTCTAGCTTTGAGAAGTTGAAAGAGTATTTGAGAGAAAGAAACGAACGGAAGGAGAAGGAGGAGAAAGATTTGAAGAAATCCTATAACTACAGCTGGGACAGCGCGTTGCGGGGGAACAGCTGGGTGTTCGACGGTTTCAGTGAGGAGAAAGGTAGTAAGGCTGCTGGCGGTGCGTCTGCCAGTAGCGGCGGTAGCTCAGCCTCCTCATCTTCTATCGACGACGTTCTTATAATCGACGCGGAGGATTTACCAAACCACTTCAACAACGATATCCAAACCGGCACCTCGGAATCTTACTTCAAACTCACGTGGTCTAGCCCGAAAGAGCAGAACAAAACGTGGGAGCAAATCAACAAATCCCTGGACAAAAACCACTTCGCAATCATCGACAACTTCATGACCTTGCCCACTGCCACCAAAATCAAGCAGGAAGTGTTTGACCTGAATTTCACGCCCTCGGAAATTTGGGTCGGCAGGGACGGGGGGATCGGCGCGCACGTGCACAAGCTATGCAATACAAATTTCCTGTTCATGTACAAAATGCATGACAAATTTCGCTAATTCGGAGTGTCGAACTTGTCATGCTGACTAGGATTGAGAGGAAGTTTTGTCATGCAGAGACTGCATTTGTACGTGTGCGGGAAATTTACTGTGCATACAAGCCCGAGGTTCGGGGGGATGACATCATCTGGATCTGCGGCCAGCACAAGACGCACTGGAAGGAGCGGTTGTACGACTCCGCCGGGGTGCAGCCGGAAAGCCACGGAATCGGGAAACAAGCCGGGTTGCAGGTGTGTAAGTTACCGGAGGAGAATGAGGATCCGATTCCGAATCTTCTTGGAGCTGGGTCTTCAAATGCCGAGAAGAAGAAAAACCCGAATAAGAAACCGCATCAATCCGAGTTTCCGACTTTGTCTAGCACGCTGAACACTTTGGATAGCAAAATCTACGAGAATATCAAATGCGTCGGCGAACTCGTTGAGCGCTCTGACTGCATGATAGGGCGGTACTCGGGGCAGAAAAAGGCAAGATTTCAGAAGCACGTGGACAACACGCAGGAGGATGGACGGAGGTTGGCTTGCGTCGTGTACTTAAACGACCCGGAGTGTTGGAACGTGGAGGAAGACGGTGGGGACTTGAAACTGCATCTTCCACTATGGCGTTCTCAAACGTGTCATTCTCAACTGTTACGTGAATTTGTAATGCAAGACTAGCACAGATGAGAGGGAGAACCTTGCGCGTCTTGCATTACAGGTTTGGTGCGGATTATAGTGCTGTTTAGCCCTCCGATAATTTGTCATGCGCAGCAGCTTTTTCGTCTGGCGGGTCATGGTCATTTTGCATGACAAATCATGTAACAGTTGAGAATGTAACATTTGAGAATGCCATATCCACAGACAATACCCTATATACTATACGGCAAGAAATGCGTTTGGCGTATCGCTTGATTTCTACTAGTAAAAATCTTACTAGTAAAGAAAAGCTGAAAATTTTTACTAGTAAGAAGTGTTACTAGTAAATTTAACGGGACACGAAAGCAAAAATTCTACTAGTAGAACGGGGACGGGCTACTAGTAGAGCGCGTACTAGTAGAAATCTGGGAAAAACCCAAAGCGCGAACGCCGAGGCCTCTGCGGGCGCCGAGGTGGTCTGAAACAAGCGCGCCCAGATCGCGCGTTGTCCCGCAAAAAAGCCTCGCTGCGAGCCTGCGGCGCGCCGCTTGTGCGTGTT
>JACKZZ010002642.1_pt1 | contig 11428 bp, 11 predicted proteins | sample 8027871 | NCBI WGS metagenome assembly JACKZZ01 (sample SAMN15724774, study PRJNA655200) | protist metagenome | isolation source: fluorescence activated cell sorting (FACS) single amplified genomes of... | place: USA: West Boothbay Harbor, Gulf of Maine | collected 2000-07-19
GGCAGCTGCGCAAACGTTGGCTGGGAAGAACAAGTCCGTCGTTGTCGTTGAGGGAAGGGGTAGGATTGGTGGGCGTATACAACCCGTGGACTTTCACGGTTCCAGGGTTGACTTGGGGGCGCAGTTTGTCCACGGGGCGTCGAAAGGTAACCCACTCGTGCGACTGTTGAAAGAGGCCGGCGCCGGGGCCTCCCCCTGTAAAATACACAAAGTGGACTGGGACGGTGGGTATTTTTATGCCGGCAGCGGGGCCGCCAGGGAAGTGCCGGAGAACAAACTAGACCAATGCTACAAGCTCGCGGAAAAGGCCGTAAGTATTGCGCACAACAAGCGTGGTCAAATTTACAACGCGAAAACGCGCGAAGCAGACTTGTCGCTCGGGGAAGAGCTTAAGAAGGCTATTGCAAAAATGAACAAAAAGCACAAGAAAGGGTTCGACGTCAAGCTGGTCACCCTGTGCGCCTCAAGCGAAATCGGTGATGATTACGCAGTCGACTTTGAGGAGCTGAGCCTGTGCTATTGGGACCAGGACGACGAGTACAACGGCGGCGACGGCATCGTGAAGCAGAAGGGGTTCGAGCCGTTGCTGTCGTACCTATCGAACGGTCTGAATATTTTGCTGGACCAAGTCGTCACCAGCATCGCGCGGGTGGGCAGCGGCGGGGAGGATCGCCACGTGCGCGTCTCCTGCAATGGTGGCACGTCCCACTTTTGCGGACGGCAAATCATTTGCACGCTGCCCTTGGGCGTTTTGAATTCCGGCACGGTCTCGTTCGAGCCCGCGCTGCCGGCCCCGCTGGTGGAGTCGATCAGTAGCCTTGGCTATGGAAATATGGAGAAAGTGGTGATGAAATTTAAGCAGCGATTTTGGCCGAACGATTCGGACTGCTTCTACAACATGTCTGGCAACCCGTTTCGCATTTGGCTGGACGTCGGGTACGCATACGAGCAAGAGGACAACGCGACGTTGATGTGCCTCGTTTGCGGCTCTTATGCAAAATCGCTCATGAGTACGGGGAGCGACAAGGACATTCTTCTTTTGGCAATGGCGTCGCTGCGGGAGATATTCGGGGCCGGCGTTGTCCCGAAGGACGAGGCCCGGACCTTGGCCATGGTAGATTCTCACATGATCACGCGGTGGTGCACCGACCCCTTCGCGTTAGGGTCGTATTCCCACATTCGCCAAGGGGCGCTTCCATCGGATTACAGTGCTCTGGCAAGACGATACTGGGACGGGGCGCTCCATTTTGCGGGGGAAGCAACGTCTCGTCGCTTTTGTGCAACCGTGCACGGGGCCATCTTGTCCGGGGAGAGGGCCGCAAAAAGTTGCCTTGCGAGTAATGCCGGCAACACTGCAAAAAAAAGTTCTGGGGGGAAAGCCAAAAAAGTGTGGGGCAGGAAGAACAATGCGGAGGGCAGTTGCCTTCAGTCGTGAGGAGAAATGTTTAATCTACTCACATGCACTGGTAGAAGGTAGAAGCACAATTTAATTCTAGAAAATAAAAAAAACATATCATAATTTTATAGTTGATATAAAATGAGAGTCTTAAAAAGCATACTCTATTATAATTTGTTTTTCATTTGTTTTTGATATGATATCATATGCATATCATAGTTTGAATGATGAATACCAGAAGTCTTATTCTGGAACAAGGAGGAGTTTGGGTTCTTGAACGGTTTTTACCTTCTTTTTTCTTTTCTTTTTTTTGACAAGTCAGTATTAAAACATACTATATAATTTGTTTTTTTTTTATAATTTGTTTTTTTATCTAAAATGTGCTTTTTGTGACCGCCCTCCCCCAAACACCCTCCCGTGTGTGAGAATCTTTTTCACACGCTCCACCCACTCTTCGTCTTGGTCCCCTTCTTCGTTGGTCTGTACGGTCACATTGTGCAAAAGGAACAAGACGATATCGACAATATCGTGCTTTATGGAGTGGCATGCGAGTACAATATCTTTTGCGTGCGTCTCTATTTCTATCATTTTGTGCATTGGGGCATGCCCTTTTTTGAGGACATCGTCGATGCAATCGAACAGCGACATAAGTTTCAGGTACTCTTTGGACCCTGCCCCGCAGGCGATCCTGACGGCTCGGGCACAGTCTGCTTTCTTCTTGTGCATTTCCTCCGTCTGTACGACGCCCTTAGTGTCGGGTTCTTCTTGTGTCGGTGCTTTCCCCCTTTTTTTTATTGCCGTTAATCTACGCGAAAAATTCTTCCTGAAGGACCTAACCCTCTTCAAAGCCACTCTGTTTAAAATTTCGACAATGTCCGCGCACGCAGCAATTATTGCACTAATCAGAGAGAGCCCAATCAAAAGCATAAAACTGAAGATAAAGTAACCGACTATTCGTTCTCCCACGCCAGCGTCCGGGCTTGGGTGTGGGTAATAGTCGCCAAGCCCTACCGTTGTGAAGCTAACGATAGCAAAGTACACGCCGTTTCCGAACCCCCAAGACTCTTTGAAATGCGTTGCGAGCGCAGCAAAAATTAAGACGTGCAGAACGCTAACAAACAGGATAAAGCTCAGCAACTTGTAATCGACGTCGTTTTGCTTGCTCATCCTTTCCATGTGAATGTCTCGGAGTTCTTTTTCGGACTTACGCTGTAGTTTATGAAAGGTGTACTCCAGCATGACCAACATCCGTTCTCCGACAAAGGACAAGACTATACCAAAGTACGATACCCCAAACAACGCCATAAACACCGTCAAGACTTTACCACCAACCGTCGATGCTGTGAACGCGCCGTAACCAATAGTGGTAATGACCGTCAGACAGTAAAATATGGAGCCGGCAAGGCCCCAATGGCCTTCGCTCGGCTCGCTCCGCCGTTTTCCATTTACAAAGTCCCTGAGCGTGGATATCTCGTTGATTGTGTCAAAATCTTTCCTCAACTGCTTGATTCGCTCGAACGCTTCGCCTGCGTTCAACGCCTTGTCGCTCGTCGCTCGTTCCACGTCGTCCAAGAAAGTGCTCAATACCTCCCGTTTGGCGTTAAACCTGTCGCGTCTCTTCCTCTCTGCTGGGGCCTCGATGGTATGGAAGAGCCACCCGCCCACAAAGCAGAAAATCATGAGCCCAAGAATGGCACAGCAAGCTTGCTTTGTCCTCTTCTTGGATACGTCCGATCTCAACTTTTCAATCTCTCCGTCTAACATCCTTACCTCTTCCTCCTCGATCCCTCCCCCCACCAACGGCATAGGGGCTACTTTCGAACTCACACCGCTTTACTGGAGCCTTCCATTTTATAACTACCTAAGTCGTTGTAACAATCAATAGCATCAGCACCTTTGAAATACGATTGTTCGTGCGTGAGAAACGCACACTACTTACTCTTTTGTTTTAATGTACTACAATAGTCGTCTACGAATCATTCCTTCATTTTCTTTTAATCAATCATGTATTAAATTGAAACATCTCTTCACTCATAATAATATATAATAACCAAAAAAACATTATTATTATTTTTTATTAATTTTTTTTTTAGGATGAATTTTATTAGTCGTCTGTCGTCGTCTACGTACTTATTATTGATTTCTTTTAAATAAATATATTTTCACTATTATCGTATTATAAATATAGCCGTCTAGGTCTACACAACAAGTACAATGTTTTTGCTTTTTTTTAAAAAATATGAAATCTAAAAAAAGAACAAAAATATGTGAAATATGAAACCGATTTAATAGAGATCGAGGAGTACGAAGTCTCTATACATACGAGTACCGTAGTGCAAGTAGGCGCAATTAAACCGTTGGTATTAATAATAATAATAGAACAAGAATATGTTTTGTGAAAAAGCAGAGATTATTACGTTGTGAAATTCGTATAAAATTTTGCGAAAGAGTGATGATGAAGGAGGGAGGAGGGACGGGGACGGAGGAGGGTCAGAACGATGTGGTAATTTTTGTAATACATACTGTGTACTTGTATAAAATAAAAATTCTACTCTGGTGTAAACAACGAAATCATCATTCATCATATCAGGCATGCATGATAAATAATAAATATACATTTTGATGATTATAAATGGTATATTATATATAATTATACTCGTAGCTAGTAGGTGCAGAAAAAGAAAGTATCTAGAAACGAAACAAATTCTTTGTTCAGAGATTTCAAGTAGGAAAAAATTTGTTGTCGCAAGTAGGAAAAAAATTGTTGTCGCGAACCATTGTGCTTTGGTGTAAGTGATGAAGTGGAACCGAAGCGAGGGGTTGTTGTCGGCGTATTTTGATTGTTTCGAGAATGCCAGCGGGGAGGAGCCATTTGGGAACTGGGAACTGGACATTATTGGGAAGCGCGCGCGGTGTATCAATCTGCCTCCCATCACGAGAAAGAAAACGGTGGAAGAGGAACAGCTGCCGAAGAACTCCAATTTGCGAAAGTTACTAGATTCGATAGCTCCTGACCGCCACAACCACAAGCACACCCTTACCTTGCTTTCCCAGGTTAGCGACGCGACTCGACCAACAATTACCGAACACGAACTGCTGTCGAGGCTCCGTGCAGCCGAGGGTCGGCCAAATATTTTAAATTTTGATCACACGCTTTTCAACGAGTACGTCTTTGAAATCCGGCGCAACCAAAAATTGTTAAAGAGGAGCACTTCCGAGCGGGTGCTGAAAAAGGTGCCGTCGGCGGTGAATGTCAACCTGGTGAGCAAAGGCAAGTTCGGGGTGAAAAATTCATTGCTGCCCCTGAAAAAGGTAGAGTGGGACAATTCTATAAAACTCCCACGAAAAAAGCGGAAGAAAGGGCAGAAGGTTCCGGTCCCTAGCCCCTCAAAAAAAATGGGGAAAGTGAAAATCGAGAAAGTGACGAAAGCAAGGAACGCGTTCTTGTCCAGCAGCAACAATTCGTCGCTGCAGTGCGTCGTGCTGAAGCAAATACAGCCGCACGTCTTTCGCGCCAACCAAAACCAAAAAGCGCAGCAATTTTGCTGGCTCACCTTCCTCAAGCTCTCCCAAATGCCATTGAAAACCCAGGAGCAGCTCTTGGAAGAACGGTTGAAGCGAATATTTCGATCAAAAACAGAAACTCTGGTGATCAAAGTTCAACGCAAGTGGCGAGCAAACCACCGCAAAAAGTGCAGCGAGCTTCTCCAGGAGGCCGACCTGTTGAAGAAACACTTCTGGAGGATCCTCATCACCCTGCGCTGCCGGTACCGGTTGCGCATGGCGAGAACGATTCGTGCCTTTTGCAGTGATTACGCAAAGACCTCGAACCGCTTTGCGATCGTCATTAAAAAAACAAGATATCGCATCATCGTCTGCCAGCGGTACATTCGCGCGTTTTTGCGCTGCAAGCGGGCCCGCATGTTCGCGCTGCGCAAGCTGTGGGATAAACGCCTGGGCCGAAAGATGGTACCGTGCAAAAAGGCAGTCTTGAAGCATCATCAGAGACTATTGGCCCAGGCCAAGTGGAAACAAGAGCTGGAAGAACAGCTGGCCAAAAAGCTGAAGATGGAGATGGAGGAGGAGTGCCAGTTCCATTGGCCTCCAAAATCACTCTTTAATCCTGCAGCCGCATACACCAAAAAGTTATCGTGTGTGTGATAAAAACTACTACCATCGTCAGTGTCAATACCCTCTTGACTCGAGTAGACATCAAACACAAAATTGTAACGAATGGTTCGAAATGTCGGGACAACAGAGGGATATCCCTCTGCATCTTTATAACCGGTTGGAGACGACGCATCGGGGAGCATTCCAAGCTCAGTAATGTATGGAATTCGATCCCAGCTATTCCATGGTCCATGGTCACCAGATTCGCGTACACAATTGGCAAGTAAATTATTTTCAATGATGTCCCCACCACCAAACCCATCATTGAAATTTAGGGCTGCCCTTGGGCCATTGAAAAACACATTCCGTGCAAAATAAGTTCGTGCGGTGGTTGCTTGAAACCACATGCTGCTCTGTTTCTGCCATATACCGACTTCTCGCACGAGATTTCCTGTCACATTCGTGTATCGAGGCTGGTTTCCACCTCTTCCATCAGGGCCGCTTGGATAATCAATTTTGTTGGAGCAGTTTGCATTTATACAGTAACCTGTACTACCCCAACTTGCCATAGCGCTATCACCAACCCAGGAAAAATCGTTGTTGGAAAACACTGCCCTACGGTTGTAATTATTTAGCGAAATCCCATTGCCATCAATGCGCGTAAAAAAATTACCATCGACGACTACGTCTTCTGAATTTTCAATCAAGATTGCACCCGAACGCTGAAGGCCCCAATCGCCACCAGATGGCATCCCGTGGACTGCGGCTTTCCCGGTTCCGATATAAGTGTATGAGGTGTCCCGTAGCTCCAATCCACGAATCGTGATACCGCGAACAGGCAGGGATTGGCTTGTACCGGTTACATTAAACAATACTTCTGTTTTTGTTGCTACCCAGTTCGTACTGATGGGTGGTGTATTGGTATGGTTAAAGCCGTAGTATAGAAGTCGAGTTTTCTTATCAAAATACCATTCCCCAGCTTCGTCCAGCTCCTCCAGCACATTTTCAATCCACCACTGACTACCAGACACTTCTCCCTCTCCGCCTTGGTTGCAACCGCCGCCTGGCCCATCTTTTGAAAACACTATAATCTTACTTGCTTTGTCGACCCTACTGACTCGACAGAGGTTCGTGAACCACCTACCCCCCCCGCGCCAGACTTGCACAATCGCACCCTGTGGGTTTGTATAATTCTCAACACGGTCCAGTACACCCGAATATCGGATTCCTATTGGTGCCATATGTGTTTGAGTGCAGCCCTTACTGGTCATTGTCTTATTGTCAAAACATTGACCACGGGGCGGTTTCATAATGTCCACGTGCTGCACCACGGCCTCTTCCCGGCGCCGGCGCTATGATAATGTATACGCATATGTTGGACAATGTTTCGGAACGGGCAACAATCTAGCATTTTTTAACAACACATGCGCAACCTTTGGTGACGGGTATTTGTCTGACTGTCAAAAGGAAATGCCGAAAATTTACGGAAATGTGGTTAGTAATGAAAAGGGAGAGATGCACGTGTGTGGAGGCAAATCACTGAAAGAATGGGTCAAAGAAGGTCATGATGAAGGCACAACAATTGGCAAGTGGCCGTCTGATGAGACACTGGTAAAGAGGGGGGTTGAAAAGGTCATGAAAGGGCTCAGAATTAGTAAAATTTAAAATTAATAAAGGGAAGGATCTGCAATAGGAGGGGATATTGTTCTTGAACTGACACCTTCTTTTTTCTTTTTTATATATTTTTTTTTAATCTTAAATAACAGCCAATTTTCTTGTTTAAATAACAGCCAATTTTCTTGTTTTTCAAGGATTGAGTCACCTATGAGTGAGATATCGGATGAGGAAGTTGATTACGGTTCATTTGCAAGCATTGCTAATCCAGATTACCGATTCGGATCGTTCATGGACTCCACTCTAGATTTCAGTTTTCAGTTTTCAGTTCGCAGTACATTAATTTTAATTACTTAAATAACAGCCAATTTTCTTATTTTAATTACTATATAAAATAACAGCCAATTTTTCTTGTGTTTTATATTTTTTTAATTACGAAGCTAAATTTAATTACTTAAATAACAGCCAATTTTCTTGTTTACTATAATAAAATAACAGCCAATTTTCTTGTATTTAATTAATAAAAAAATTAGATCTTAAAACATTTGTGCGCACTTGTGCATGGGTATTTTATAATTTTGTTCTGCAACAACAGAATCATATAATTATATTTTTTTGTCCTGTGCGAATTTCTGCATTTAATGTATACCAGCAGAGTCCTCCTTCAGAGGCGCAGGTCCCATGACAATCGTTCCACGTGGATTCTCGGGCTAGGTGTCCCCTTGTATGTTATTCGTTTTGGGAGCACAGCCGTCATTGGCAACAAATGTAGTGTAGATAAAGCGCCCTTTGGACACTCAGAAAATGGCGGCACGTCCAGGCGCAACAGCCGATTGATTTTTTATGTTATTGCTTCCTATATTTGGAAATCCGTTTGATCCCATCGCCCAGGCCAAAAAGGGGCCAAAGTCGGATCCAGCAATCCCACCGAGAAGCACCGACTGGAACGCTTTTAAAGAGCGGATAGTGACATCGATTTGGACTGTGTCTTGGTCAACGCTCTTTGCTGACGTTAACTGCACCGCGTCTACGGCAAAAATGTTCACGTAGCTCGGTGAATGGTCAGGCTGAGACGTTTGAAAGTTTATCGGAAGCCACTCTTTGCTTCCCACAAAGTTGGTGGCCTCCAAGATGGCTTTATTGAAATTGTCAACGTGACCGTTTATATCAGATTTGTTCAGCCCTGTGTTCGCAAGGTAAAACGTCAAATCTAAGGGGACCGATGTGCACACTTCTGGCTCGTCTTTGGGTCCAATTTCCTGGCATAGAACACGGACCAAAGACGCCCAAGAATTGTTGTATAAATGCGCGCCGTTCACAAAAATGTGCGGAAACAGCCCTCGAGGGTGAAGTTTCTTGTACATCGGGGCCCGTGTTTTGTTCAAACTTTTCTCGATGCGCCCAACTTCCGTCTTGTTCGCCGCGCAACCACTGACCTGCTCGTAGTCGATGCCCGCCTCTTTTGCACACAGCGGTCGTCGCGCTGGATCCGGTGTTGCCTCGCGGTTGGCATATGGGCCCTCGAAGCACTTCAAAAAGTGGGCAACGTTTCGCTGTGAACTTGCGGAGCACTCGGATTGGAACCAGCAATATTCATGAACAAGGCAACTTTCGAACCTGACGCTGTCGCAAGCCATTCCGTCGCAAATGTAACTCCCTGAGACAGGGTCGATGTGGTTCAGCGGAAAGTACCGAAATCGCACTCTCTCATTGAACGCGTCGAAAGCTAGTGTTTGGTATACTACATTGGATGCTTCGAAACAGTATTGTCACGTGCTGTAGCCGTACCAGTCTAAGGTAATCGGCGCCGTCGTCCCGTACACGAAACTGACCTGAAAAAATAAAACCAAGGCCGCAGTAGCAGAAACCATTTTAAGCAGGGCAGTTTTGAATTATGAAATTATCAAATTGTATTTCAACTTTCAACCAACGTCCTTGTTGAATACAATAGAATATGGTCTACTTTCATTATAAATAAACATTCCTTATATACATTTCGTTTTTATTCTTTCCTTGCATTCTTCATCATCGTTTTTTCTTGTGAATGAAGAAAAAACGCACCGTTTAAAAAAAAGTACATATTAATATTTTATACTTCCTCCCCTTTTGAGCCTTGAGATGATGGAGGACAATTTTTTTACAAGTCGTCTAACGACGGACGGAGGAGGAGGAGTCGCATTACTTTGATTTTGATACGGTACCAGGTACGATAAAATATCTCCTCCTTTTTTTTCATTTCTTTTTTATCGCTTTAACATCCCTAACACATAGTCGTCTAATCAATGAAAGCGTTTGGTAATAGTGTGAAGTTTATTTCGTAAGCGTTGGTTTAATTGTTTTTATTACCTAGTAGACTAGGTACTTTTAAATGGCATCTTTAGCCAGCACCCGTGAACTGACCCAAGGGACCCCAGAATGGTTTGCGGCAAGAAGGAGTAGGCTGACGGCCTCTAATTTTGGGACGGCTGCGGGAATATCAAAGTACGTTAGCCCCAGATCATTGTGGCTGAAAATCACGAACCAAATAGAAGTTACTCGAAACGAGACTGCCGCAACGCAGCATGGTGTGGATAACGAAGACAAGGTCCGAAAAATGTACGAAGCAATCTCTGGGACCACGGTAACGGAGACTGGGTTTTGGGTTCATCCAAACCATGGTTGGCTAGGCGCATCGCCCGATGGTTTGGTTGGTGATATCGGTATGTTGGAAATTAAATGTCCCGTTTATCAAGTTCATGAGACAATTCCGGGTCATTACATGGCCCAGATACAGGGTCAGTTGGAATGTGCAGATAGAATATATTGCGATTTTGCTAGTTGGCATGGGAACACATTGAACATCTGGAGAGTGTACCGGTCGAAAGTGTATTGGAACTGGTTGTATAGCATTTTGAAAGCGTTCTGGTTTTGCGTTGAGTGCCAAATAGATCCGTCGTCCAAGTGCCCCATCCCTCCTGAGCATCCTCCGCCACAGGTACAGATAGATTTCCTTTACAGCATGCCCCCGCCTTCCTCCAGGAAGAAGAAGAAAGCGCACTGCAATGCCGTTTGCAGCACAACGTCGAAACGGTGCAAGGTAACGTTTACTGTGCCAGAGCAAAACTTTAAGCCCTTGTTTTCGTATGTAAAGGGTCTAAGTCCAGGGCCCGTCCCATCCGTGCCTACGACTAACAGGTCTACAGCGTGCCTTTACTGTCACATTCACAGTAGAAAATCGAGCATACCTCAACGAGAAGGTTCAAATCACGAGTAAGTAATTTTTTACTAAGTCACTATTTTATTTCCAAAATAAAATTTTATTAAAGTTATTTATGATATAAGCATTTTTATCTATCAAAAAAGTACAAGTAAGAAATAATTCTGTAGTTTCGGGGAGAAAGGGGTTTTGAAGAGAAAAAAGAGGAACGGACCAAAACTGCTGCCTCATAGTTCTTTATCTTTTTCAGGCGAAGATGGGGAAGAGGAAGACGGCGACGGTGAGGACGGCAGTTGGTCTCCAATCATAAATAAAACCTTGATGCCTTTGATGATTTTACGATGTTCATTTGCAAACCCAAGACCAAGCTTTTCCTCTTGCGTTCGCATCAAGGGCTCCAAAAGTGACACAGCGTGGGTCGCTCTCGCTCTCCCGGGGAATATGAGCACGTTTTCTTTCCGAAGATACCCTAAATCACAGAACATTACGATCTTCCCGAACCAGTGCATTACCCTACGCCTGGATGCGTCCAGCTGGCGCCCAAGCTCCAACTCGGCAGAAACTTCGTCTTTCGACTCTTTCGGTAAAAATACATTTGCCGTCGTCTTCCTCACCAGCTGCTTCAAACGCACAAATTCTGAACCATAATCTTCCCCAGTAGCTTCCCGAAAACTCTCCAAGGCATCGAACGCATCTTGCATGTCACGATGAGCATACTCGGTGTGGATTGTGTTGAAAAAACCAGTCTGTGCCATCGACACGTACGTGTACGTGTAAAAGGCACTGGACAGCAAACTCATCACCGAAACCGTCAGGGCCAACATTTCACCTAAAGACAACATAATCGTAGAGTAATTTTAAACTGCTCGTCTTCTCTTTCTGGATCTTAAATTATTAAATTCATTATTGTTTTTACAAGAAAGGAAAGAAATGTGTTGTTTGTTGTTGAAGTTGATGAAAAAGTGACATATTATTATGCCCCCGCCCCACGCTGGGTTTTATAATTAATAATAACTATCATCATCCTATCAAATTAAAAATAATATATACTTATATATTAATAAGTATACTATTATACTAACTCATCCATAATCAATCTCAAAATGTACAAC
>JACKZZ010009152.1_pt1 | contig 11427 bp, 5 predicted proteins | sample 8027871 | NCBI WGS metagenome assembly JACKZZ01 (sample SAMN15724774, study PRJNA655200) | protist metagenome | isolation source: fluorescence activated cell sorting (FACS) single amplified genomes of... | place: USA: West Boothbay Harbor, Gulf of Maine | collected 2000-07-19
TTTCTCAGCTCTAGGCATGTTCCCTAAGGACTCTCTATTAGATCAGTCCAATGCTGTATATGGACTTGTATTCTACGTCATTATTGGTGTGTTTGCCACGTTCGAGTCTCGATCCGACTTCTTACTCGCATTCAACTTCTTCGCTGCAACATCCGGTATCCTTATGTCCTGCATCCTGGCCTACATCCTCGCCACTATCCTACACGACCTCTGCATCGTATGCGTCACTACCTACTTCTGTACTTCTTTCATCTTCTACGATACACTTAAAGAGTGGAAGGAAGTGGCGAAAAGCAAATCCTCATGAGTGAATGGATGAATACGTGGCAAGGACAAGGACAAGGGCAATGCCAAGGTATTCATGCATTGCCATAATCAAGCCGATGTTCAAGGACAACCCAAGGTTAATAAGAATTATCTAGGATACCCCCCAACCCAACCTTGGGTTGTCCTTGAACATCCGTAAAGCTCGACTGTGGTGATGGGTGATGAGTTAAGTATCGTTCTTATATGTAAACTAATTTCATTGAACTTATTCTTAAATAATGTACGAAGTAATATTATATCTTTCACGTGAAATAAATGGCTAGTCAAAACGCTGTTTTAAACAGGAACAACAGTTTATTGAGTCGTGAGGGGAATGAAGCGGTAAAAGAGAAGGTAGAGAGAGAGAGAGAGTGCACATCGGGTACTAAAATCGTCACAGTAGGCTTTCAAGTTATGGGCTGGGTGCACGAAGAGTTGTGTGAAATTGAGGCGAAGGGCATCTTTGAAGAAATTGCGTTATTGTGTGCCAGCGTGTCGAGATCTTCTTCTTGGGCACACCTTTACGTTGCAAACTGATCATAGGAATCTGCTGTATATGAACAAGTCGGAATCAAAGAAAATTCTAGCTTGGTCTCTTCATCTTGGGGACTATTCCTTCGTAATCGAGCATATCCCGGGCAAAGACTGGGGCTAGCTAGCTACTTGCGTGATTTTACTCCTTGGTTTGCTGATTTAGTTGCCCCCATCTACAATTTGTCTAAGTCGACGACCAACTGGTCCAACATGACAACAGATGATTTGTGGAGGCGAAGCGGGCATTCGAGGAATTAAAAACTAAAATGAAAGATCTACCGAAGCTGCACGCGATAGACTATTTGCTTCCTGTTGTTCTGAGAGTCGACGCTAGTAATATCGGATAAAAAATACAAAAAATGTTTTACGAAGTAGGAAAAGGTTGATGGGAGCATGGAAAATCCCTCATTTATTATTTTTTAAAAATAAAAATAATCGCATTACTAACTATAGGGGAAGAAGATGACCACAACACATCTGTTCGAACGATGTGAGGCAGTCCTTGATCCTCTGCAGATCTGCTTCAGTTTTACTGGTAGCGATAGCAAGGCAGTCCTCAAGAAGCGGTGCCTTGATCGATGCAAGCTGGCAGCTTGTCATGATTGCAATCACCATATCGACAGTCATTCCCGCTGGCGAACACAAAGCAAGCTCCATGGCAACAGTGGGTTGGAGAAAGACATCACCGACAAGAGGAATAAGTTCCTTCATTTTCTCGGGAGAAATAGTTCTCAAGAATCCAGCTCTCCCAGTTATCTCCGATTTGTACTTTCTAATTGTTTCATCATCTGACATCGAGGCTTCCATCTCACGCTTAAGAGTGTCCCAGGTAAGTTCAGCGCTTTTGTCCTCATATGGTGACATAACAGATGCATAGGAAGGGGGCGCATCTCTATCATCATCATCATGCGCCGTCCCACCAATAGACATAGCACTCGCATCTACCTGGTATGCTTCCGCAACAGTCGCGGAGCCACTCCAGTCAGCTGGGAGAGGTACATCCCCTCCCGATTCATTACCACCAGCCATAGCAGCACCACGGACCCCCCTCGCAGCCATCACCTGCACCTCAACCTCACAACGGGGATTGTCGATGCAGCAGCCCGTGAAAGCTTGTATTGCAGCCTTGTGTCGAACAGAAATAATGTTACCATTATATGTCGATGCCCCATCTCGCTCTAAATCGAGTGAAACAAAATTGCCTCCTCCTTGTGACTGGCCTACTTTAGTAGTAGTCGCATAACCCCCAGTATTGGTGAAAAGTTCATCGTTTACTTGGTTAATGTCATCACTGGCGCTGAGATTTGCCACTTTCATATCTCGCTTAGTAGTAAATGCTCCAGCTCCAGCCACTTCTCTAGGATCAATATGTTTCACACCCACCTTACTATTATGGCATCGATGCCTTCCTTTAGCGTGCCATGATATCATCTGCTCCACACAAACATTAATATTTGTGATTGTGGTTGTAGAATTATTTTTTAATGCGAATCGCATGGGGGCTTCGCCGCCGCGAAATAAAGTAGAGTGGTCCGCACTACCTCCTATTGTAACAGATCCTTGAGTGAAACAGCAGCAAAGTGTCAATTTATGAGATTGTGCTGGCATTGGTAGTTTATATACCCTATAATCCTTGGGGACGGCGTGCACCTTAAAAAATTGCACATGATGAATCTTGTTTTCGCCCCAGATCATTCCTGGAGTTTTCAAATAGACCTCAATAGAATATGTTAATTCCGCCCAGTTACCGTCATATGAAACCCGGTCGATTGTAGAGGGACTCGGAGCCGGAATTAGCATATTCACTGGGAATTCGTACCGCCCAGGGAGGAGCTCTTCAGCCTCTGCGAAAGTTTTCAAATTGAATTCAGCTCCTATTACCTGTCTCGAGGATTTAATGTAATGATGATGGGTTTTACGATTTTTGCCTGAGCCACTTGAAGTAGTATAATGAACACATGTCTTTTCTTTACCACCAATCGCAGCAACAATTGAATTACATTTGACGGCCTTTTCGACTTGTATATAAACAGTACCTGTTAATGTTTCACCTGCATAAATTTCCTTTGGGCAATCAACGAAGAGCTTGGTTGATGCGTTTCCCATACTTGGAATAAGTAGGGCTTTAGCCGATTGTGACTTGCACTCGAAATTTGCAATTTCCCTGAGGTGACGCCTGGATGGCGTCATTTTTTTGGGATAAAGAAATCAAAATTCGGACATAATAATTTGGCCCACAAGAAGAGATTCGGCGCGATTCAGTTGTATAATATTCATCTTAGGGAAAGGCAGGGGACAAGTTTTCAATAGCATAAATCGTTTTATAAGATTAAAGGTTTAATAGCTCAAATATGCAGGCCGTAAGTCAAACTACAGAGTCGCAAGAAGAGATCCTTCGACGTCTCGCTGACTACTACTCCTCCATGCTTGAACACGATACCGCACTGTTCTATGTAGAGAGGCTGTATTACGAGCACCGCTGCGATGAGAATTTGCACTCTCTTGCCATGTGCTACTACCGCAATGGTAAGATTAAGCAATCCTACCTCATCCTCCAGGACTCTCACTGGCCCGCCAATCTGTACCTACGCGCCAAGTGCTGCTTCGAACTAGGGCTATACCAAGAAGCCGAGCTAGCATTGTCTCTACCTCTGCATGCGTCCAAAACAGCCATGTATCACAAGCCCGCGTTACCTCAGGACATGAGTGCTGCTGATTGTACTAAGGTGCCAGGTGGCGCATCTGGACTTCTGCTGCTAGGACAGGTATGCAAGCGAGAGCATCGCACTGAAGCGGCAATTGGGTATTTCCGTAAGGCCTTAGAGCTCGAACCCACCCTGTGGTCTGCTATCACTGAGTTATGTGAGATGGGTGAGGTTGTTGAGCCTTCTTCGCTCTTCGGAATGGATATGAGGAGTGCTTTGAGGACATTGCGTAAAGGGGTTATGTCTGCAGACCATGGCGATGGTGATAAAGACAGAGATAGAGATAGAGATGGCGGCCTTGATGGATCCATGAGCACGCCGGGTGGGCCGGGTGGTGAGGGGGGCGCTCAAATGTCGCACACGTCTTCATTCGTATCCACTAGGCTCGAGAGCAGGAGAATGGCAGAGTCGCTTAAGGATGACACTTGCTCCCCTCGTGCAGCATTGTCGTTAGGTATGTCATGTATGTCCCTTCGTGTCCCTTTTGCTACCCCCGGGTCGCTCCCCTCTACTGGGCAGTCGCCCTCTTCCGGAGCCACCCCTCGACGACGGGGCTCTGGTCTTAATACTTCAGGGTTGATGGGCGCCTCGGATACTATCAGTAGTGAAGCAGGCTCGGTAACGTCCGCTTTCATTCCAAAGCCAATGAGAGGTCTATTCGACACCTTAGGTCTTACTCCCATCGGGCCCAGGGTCGACATGAACGGGACCGACCCCTTCAATGGTCGCGCAGGGTCAGGGTTCGGCACCCCTATTCCTACCTATGGCGACGCACTCCCACCTCGCCCACCAGTAGAAACACCAACAAATGCCATGTCAGAGCGTGAGCATCATGATGGTGAGCTAGATTCGTCAAGCGTGTCCCCGCGTCATGTTTCTTTTGGTCCTTTAGGTAGATTATCGCGGCTACCACTACCCCTTCCTGGAGGCTCACCTGGTGCACAGAGCGCTGCTAACGAGACGTTAATCGACCGCGAATCGACAATAATTCAAGATGGTTCCGATAAGCAAAAGCTATTGGGTGCTGGTATAGATAGTATGGAGGATGAGCATTGTCTGAAGCATCAGCGAATCAGTCCGGGTTCGCGTGAAAACAACCATAGCGACGCAGCGCACCGTACCACTACTGGTCAACCACCTAGAACGGAAGATGTAGCACCTACCACTAGTGCTGATGGAATGGCACATACAGTTGCTTTACTTGTATTGTTTTCCAAGGCGTATCAACTATTGTATTCATATCAGTGCCATGATTGTATCTCTTTGCTTCATAACCTACCTCGCACCCACTTCAGTTGTGGTTTTGTACAGCAGCTTCTTGGTCGAGCTTATTTCGAAATGGCTGATTACAAACCAGCTCTTCTGGCTTTGAAAGAAATGCTTACATTGGAGCCTTTTCGAGTGAAGGGTACTGATATTTTAAGTACTACTCTTTGGCATTTAAAGCGAGAAAAGGAGTTATGTGCATTAGCGCAGCAGTTAGTGGAGGTGGATAAAATGGCACCAGAAGTATGGTGTGTTGTCGGCAATTCGTTCTCCTTGCAAAGAGAGCCTGATACGGCAATAAAATTCTTCGAAAGAGCTCTTGAAATTGACCCTAACTTTACTTATGCACATACGCTATGTGGACATGAACTTGTCAGCAACGAAGATCTTGAAAGAGCTGCTAGTGCATTCCGGTCCGCTATTAAGTGCGACGGTCGCCACTACACTGCTTGGTATGGGCTGGGATCTATCTATACGAGACAAGAACGCTTCGATATGGCTGAATATCACTTTCGGCGTGCTCTCCTGATTAACCCATCCTCGTCTGTTTTAAGGTGCTACCTAGGCATGGTTCTCCACTATCAGGGATCGGACAATCAAAGCAAAGCAGATGAAGCCTTGAAAATACTTACTGACGCTTGTGAAGCGGATATGAATAACTCCCAACTTCGATTCCAATTGGCACATGTTCTAGTAGCTGCTGGGCGCTTCGAGGATGCCAAGACGGAGCTTGAAGTCCTTCGAGAAGTCGTTCCCAGGGAGCCACCTGTGTATAGCCTACTTGGTCAAGTATGCCAGCGGTTAGGTTATACACGAGAAGCGTATCTATACTATAACACTGCGATAGACCTAGATCATCGTGAGGCTTCTTCGTTGAAGGTGGCCTTAGCCAGTCTGGGAGAAGATGATGAGCAAGACAGTAGCAGCGCCGCGACCATGTCCCAGACTGATGAAATGGGAGACAGCGGACAGAATGATTCGAATTCGGATGAAGAGGATGAAGAGGGAGAGGAGGAGGATGGTGACGACGATTTGGATGCTGAAGAAGACGAAGGAGAGCTTGAGGACGGTTTATATGAACAAAATGGAGAATTGTAAAATATTTTTTAGAATTACGATAAAATGATACAAAAAGAAAATGAAAACATGAAAGATTTTTTTTTTTAGTTTTAGCACAGATCCTATTTAAATACCACCATTTGCTTCTTCCAGCTTGGTGAGTTCCCTAACCCTCACTTGAATCTCCAATTCCAACTTCCTATTCTCTTCTTTAGAAAGTCCATTGCCCTTCATAGCTTCTATGTACTCCATCCGCTCATCTATCTCAGCTGTGATTTGATTCGCCATGTTCTCCTGGTGGGATATAATCCTCTGCGGCTTCACCGCACCAGGGCCTCTTCGAGCTGCCATCTGCGCGATCTTCTTATGTCTCGCTTCAATCTCATACGGGGCCTGTGTTGGTATTACTGTTAGCTCTTTGGGTAGAGCGTGCCCCCCTTTAAAACCGAATACCTGCCCCAATCGGTCCTTTTCCGCATCACCTATTGCACGTGTGTGTGCAGGTCGGTAGGCAGCTTGTCGCATTTTCAGATCTTCCATTTCCAATTCTATTGTCTCCGCATCCTTCTTCCTTTGCGTGTAATCAATCAAGCAATACTTCTTCCTCTCTCCTTGTCCTACTCTAGGTACTGTAAGCTTCCCAGTAACTGAACGACGAGTGACTTTCCGTGGATCCTCTGAATCTATGGCATTCCCAAGTGGCAACCATTTCCCTGGTTGGTGTCCACCAGGCTTTTGGGTTGGTTTCGGATAATTGATTTGTGGTCGACTTTTCGCACCACCATACAATGAAGCCATCAAACTACCCAATTCACTGCCTTGAAATTGCTTCCAATTCTCCATTGGAGCATCTTGGTCATCCATCTCAGTTTTCTAGCCAGTTCTAGAATTCAACGATAATAAGTAGACCGAAGCCAGGACCTTTACGGCCACTCATATTTACGGATAACATCGCAACACTAGCATCCGTCCACTCATTTTTCAAACTCGTTTTACAATCGCAAAAAAAGGAAAACACTCAAGCATTGGCTCTGTTACATATCTGAGCCTCTAAGTTCTATCGTGTGTACTTTAAACCTTGATTGTACATTGTGATCAAATTTAGCGCTGTCAAAATGAGCTCATTTTGATTGAATTGACATCTTCTAAAACTTTGTGTTTAGTTTGCTTGATTGCAATAGATTTCTGTACCTAAGTCCAGAAATTAGGGTATAGGTGACTAGAAATGAACAATACAGGACAAACCTCTGATTCTGGAGGTCCTAAGTCTCCACAGGATAGCAAATCTGACGCTTCGCTGCCTGACGAGGCGTCCCCTTCCGTTTTGCAAAAGCATGATGATGATGATGATGATGATGATAGTAGTGGTAGTGGTAGTAGTAGTAGTAGTATTGATATGAATATGAATGGTCATGCGAAGGATGGAGAGGAAGAGGATGATGGAGAAGAGGACGATAGCGATAGCGGAGTTGAAGACGAGGAAGAGGAAGAGGAGGATGATGGTGGTAGTGGTAGTGTCGATGGATTTAGTGGTAATAGTAAAGGTGTTTCTGGTGATGATGTTGTCGGAGATACCGTTAGAAGCCCTTCTCACGTTCAGGATGGCCTTGATCTTGAAGGAGTCGGTCGAGACAATGACAGTTATGAGCGGCAAGTCAACCTAGTAAAGCTGTATCGCCTAAGTGATGGATGTGAGTGGCTAGAATTCGGTACAGGGTACGTTTGCTGTATCACCAATTCGGGCGCGCCATCCATTGTGGTGTCCAAAGACCTTGATAACATTGATATCATCCTCGAGAGTCGTATTCGAAGTGAGGATGTATTTGAGCGACAAGGTGAGAGTATCATCATGTGGAGAGACCATGTGGTTGGTAGCGCACAAGAAACAGAGTATGCACTGTCGTTTCAGAAAACTAGTTGTTGTGATGCCATTTGGGGTGAAATTGCGGATGTCCAGTCTCGATACTTAGGCCAGCGGAACTATCTATACGGGCAGCACGCTATGCAGCTGCAGATGCGGTACAATACAGGAGACATTATTGGCAGCATGAATCACGATGACCGTACCACCCCATATCTACCGCCTCTCACACAAGAGACTTTACCCGCCGTGTTGGATAAACTGCGCCCCATGCATAGTAATAGCCAAAGGGTCCGAGAAGAGTATGCCGATTTGATAGGTGACAATAAGGAATTCCTTACCCAAATGGCGGCCCTTCTCCCCGTACTAGAGACTGTAAAGGACATGACGAGCCTAGGAAATCTAGCTGAAATAGGACGTGCTGTGCTTCTGTTAAATGCTCCTTTTCTATTGGAACAGATCTTAGGCGATGATATCTTTCAGTTGTTTGTTGGTATTATGGAATACGAGCCGGCACTGCGCGCCAAGGCAGAATATAGAAACTTTTTCCAGGAATATTCGGAACCGCAACAAGTGATTGTGCTCCCTGACGACTTGAAAAACCAAGCAAAGCTTATTTTTCGATTGAGATTCCTGCGAGATACACTAGTCCGACCTCTATTCTTGGACGAAACTTTCGTGTCTGGCATCAATAACATGCTAGCATACTCTGTAAACGAACTCGTACACGCTGTGTTTTGCCATCCAACCATTTTGAGTGATATCTTTGCTTTGATTCTGAAGCCTATTTCATGCCCTACTCCTGGCTCAACTGTGTCTATTCCTGTGGGTGAGGGTGAGGGTGTGGCGGAAGATGGAGTGGCGTGCGTGACTTCTCCTGGTGGTAATAGTGTTAGTGGTGGTGTGATTGGCGGCACCGGTAGTAGTGGTAGTGGTAGTAGCTGCAGTAGTAGTAACAGCAGTAGTGGTAGTAGTAGTAGTAGTGAGATGAATGAGACCAGAAAAGTTGAATCATCTCGTGTAAATGCTACAAAGTTCTTACAGGAATTGTTTTGTACGTCCAGGCAATTGCCTGTGGCTATACGAACGAGCCTGTATAGGAACTTCGTCCTTTTCCATGGTGGAGCCTTCGCCTTAGCGTTTGAATCTATATTCCAAGACCCTGACTGTGTTGTGGAGGAGAGATTGGCTGTTTCGGACTGCCTCTCTGACATTACGGAGCTGTGTTCTAACTCATCCGCATCTATACTCCTTTCATGTACTGCGTTTTTGTCTCAGAAATGGAGGGATGGCCAACAAGATGCTGCTGCTACTACTAGTAATACTATTAGTACTACTACTAGTACTGCTGCTACTACTGACCCTGCACCTTCGTCTTCATCTCCTCCTGGTGGTCAAGGTTATGGTTATGGGGATGCAGCAGGTTACGACCATTCATCCCCTCCTGGTTCTCCAGGCGCTAATGCAGTTCATGAGCAGGGAGGAGTCGATGTGCTGCAGCAGTCACCTACCCAGGATGGCTTCGGTAGAGGGCTCGCTAGAGGGCATTCTGTGGGGCTAACCAGCGAGACACCGAGAGCATCCAGAGGTTCCAAGTGCTTGCTCGATATTATCGTGCAATTTATTATATATGAGTCTAATGTCGCGGTTTTAGAATGCTTTCGTTTTGTAGTTATGACAATGGTCGACACAGATAGGAACGGTGTTGTGTTTGGGATAAATAATGGGACATTCACAGCTATCTTCTTTGAAGTATATATTGAGAAGCTATTCGCGGTTTATAAAGAGATTGATGGCTTGCGCTCGCGTTCAGCTTGTACGGTTGATAGTAGTTCTTCTACTACCCCCGCACCCACCACTGATACTTCCGATGATAGTGCTGGTGCTGGTGATAGTGATGTATCTGTTTTGATTCAAGAAAAGACGAAACAACCTCATGATGCAATGATGTCTTCTCATCGTATTGTCTGTGAGCTCGTGATTCAATGTATCCAAACGCATCCAAATCGTATGAAATATTTCTTTCTACGTAACAATTTCGTGAAATACATTTCTTGCGTTCTTTCTTCAAGATATCGACAATTGCACATCGGACCAATAAAAGTTGCGAAAGCTATTCTTATGACGAACGACGTGCAGTATGAGAGGCGTCTAATTAAACTAGACTTGCTTGGTTCAATGCTTGCACTTACTGTCTATTCTGGTGTCCAAGGCCGACTGAAAGGAAATGAAAACAACGTCACTCCCCTTCCTGCTCCTGATGCACTTGCTTCTACTGCATTCGCTAAAAATGTTTTGGGTGGAGGCAATGGTAGTAATGGCAACCTTGTCTCGTCATGTGCGTCGGGACTTTTCGATATGATAATCAAGAAAGGTAGTCGAGAGATCATAAGTCATTTAGTAGAGAGGTACCAATCTACTTGTAGTATGTCCACTATAGGCGATATTGGTATGCGCCTATTAGCTCGATATAGTGCGAATCGTGAAGGGTCGACATCTCAATTAGATAGCAGTATATCTTCTTCTTCGTCTTCTTCATCGTCTTCGAGTGGTATGATGGTAACAGTTGCTACTGAATCCACGAGTACTTTGAAGCGAAGAATGGTTATGAGTGAGGAAGAGTCAGAATATGCGTATTTTCTTGATGCAAAAGAAAATAGAGATGAAGAAGATGGCGGTGGAATGAATGGAGAAGCAGAAGAGAATGTCAATGATGATGGCGATGGTGGTGGTGATGTTGGTGATGGTGAGGGAGATGAACATGAAAGAGGTTTTGATTTCTTAGACTATTTCGATGAACATTCAAGAGAACAAAACGCTTTACCCTTCATGACTAACCCATACGGAGACCATAGAGACCATAGTATTAGTAGTTCCCTCCAACGACAAGGTTCAAATAGAAATAGTCCGCCACTCGGCCCGCTTCGATCCAAGTTCGAGGTTGATGAATTGGATACATTTCCATTCAAAAGTGGTAGTAGTAGTACTACTAGTAGTAGTAGTGGTGGTGGTAATCCAGGAGTGGAAAAGGGACGATCTAAGCCTTCCCCTCCTATTTCCCCAACATCACTCTCTTCTCATCCTCCTCTGTACTCTTCATCAACGATGAGTTTTGTTATCGGACAGGGACAGGGAAGTGGAAGTGAAAAGGATGAGGATAAGGATAAGGAGGCAACTGGTAAAAATAGTTTTCTATGCTCTGACGAAATGGAGTCGCCCGATAATAATAGTAATAGCAGTAGTAATAGCCCGACGTCTTTGATATCTATAAACTTACAAAAGAAAAAGAAGCAGAAGTTTTAGTTAGTTACTTGGAGTAATAAATTTAAATCGAAGAATATCCTAAATTAACTTATTAACTTCGCTGCTCGTAAATGGTATCGAGGTGGCCACGCTGAAAAGCCCGTTAAAAAATCAGCATACATAAGAGAGAAAAATAGAAAGGCATTTTGGTTAATATAAAGAAGAATTTCTCTTTAAAAGTTACAAATATAACCGAGATAAAAATAATGATAAGCGCAGTTCGCATTGCATTCGACTATAGAGAGCAAAAAAATATTATGGTTCTTATATTATTATTTTTACTTATGAATTTGATTTGTTTTTTTGATTTTTTTAAAAGGTAATATTTTCGTTTTCCTAGTAGTAGCAGTAGTAGTAGTGTTAGTGAAATGTTAACGAGGTTGGAAAGTTCTG
>JACKZZ010023076.1_pt1 | contig 11426 bp, 8 predicted proteins | sample 8027871 | NCBI WGS metagenome assembly JACKZZ01 (sample SAMN15724774, study PRJNA655200) | protist metagenome | isolation source: fluorescence activated cell sorting (FACS) single amplified genomes of... | place: USA: West Boothbay Harbor, Gulf of Maine | collected 2000-07-19
GAGAGAATAGAGAACAAAATATCGATTCGATTCACAATTACGTACACAACTTCAGCATCGTATTTGTATCCGTTCTTTATCGTGTAAGTCTCTTCCACAGCTTTCTTGGTTTGATCAATCATTTCACGTCCATAAGCCGTAACGGAGGAGGAGATCTCAAGACAAGGAAGTTGACCCACGGTTGCACCAGTGAAACCGTAACTGAAATAGAGTGAATGAAAAGATTGAGAGGAGAAACAGGACAGATGGAGAGAGAGAGAGAGAGAGAGAGAGAGAGAGAGAAAGAGAGAGAGAGAGAGAATACACGGTGCTTTGCTTCCCCTCACGTACACAGAATTAGCACTGATTTTCAAAGCAAGCTGACGACCGTTTTGAACTGCCTTTACCATCGGATCCTTCGCAGCCTTCATGTCTTTCTTGGCTTGCTTACGTGCTGCTAAGAGCTCATGTAAAATCATTGGAAGAATTCCTTTCTTCGTTTCAGTACGAGCAAAACATGCTCCAGTAGGTGATCTCTTGTACGAAGTCGGAGGCATCGTTTCTGTTTGCTCCTTCGACAACAACGTGGAGTAGCAAGTGTTGTGTGCCATCATGATGGAAGGATAAAGAGAAGCGAAATCCAAAGTCGCGATTGGTGTGTCGTAGTATCCTCGCTTAGGTTCGATGACGGTAGCACCCTCGTATCCCACATCAGACGTGTTTCTATGTTTTCTGGGAAGCACAGGTACGACCATGTCAAACAGTTTTGCCTTGCGATAAAGCATGGACACGACTTTGATCTGTTGTCCTCGTTCCAGAAGGAAATTCAAAGGTACACCCGTGACACGTGCCATTTCGATGTAGTTCACGACGACCATGAGTTTGTCCATGAGACATTGAGGTAAGTACGCATCTTTCAAGCAGTACACGGCAAGACGTCTACGATCAGCATCGTCTCCCATTTGAAGATCAGAGATGATGGAGTGATGTACATCCTCTTTTTGTTGTTTCAAGAAATGAGCACTGACGGCATTTAAGGAGTAGCTGCTGAGTTTGTGCTCTCTTCTCATGTACACGATCAAATCGAAAATACATCGACCCTGAATCGTGGTTTGAACGGAGTTTCTTTTTCCGTACCTGCTCCGATGGAATGAGAGTATCAAGTGAGGTTGCGTTTTATGAATAAGTAGAAACATGAAAATGTTATTGTCAAACAAAATGGAAGAGAGAAAGAGAAAAGGCCAAGGTCGATCCCTCTGAAGTCCCTCTCTCAAAAAACTTCATCTCAACAACGTACGCGCTGGATGAAAATGTAGTCTCTCTCATTTTCGCACATTGATTTCGAATTCTTCCCCACATGGAAAACTTATCCCCAACCTTGAGAGTCTTGGCACGATTCAAGAGATAAGGAATATCGAAATTTGCGATGTTGTATCCCGTCAAAATATCCACATCGACTTCTCGAAGAAACTCGCTCCATTTCAACAAAAGCTCCTTCTCGTCATCGAAATTAAACACCTCCGCACCAGATATAGGAAGACAACCACCAAGCATGAAAATATTTCGTACAAAACTATGTTTCTCACCTTGTATTGTGACAATATTTGCGATTTGAATAACAGGATCCTCTTTCGCATCTGGAAAGAAGCCCTGTCTTCCTTGACATTCGATATCGAACGACAAGATTCGAAACGGAGCTTGCTTCATCCATTTTCCCTCGGGTGCGTGAGAGACGATGTTGTTGAACACCACATCAATCTCTGCTTGACAATTCGAAGTTCTGGAGAAAGTACCACCTTTTTCGGATGGAGTGTCACGTCGTACACTGTACGTACCTGATATCGAGAATTGTTTTGGAGGATGTTTGAGTGTGCGGCGCGTGAGAAAGAAATGCAGAGAGTAACACGCAGCACAAAAAAAAAAAAACACATGAGCGGTCATTTTTGATTCCTCCCCACTCCCATTCCACCATACCTGCAGGAACTTCCAACCAATTACATCCCACAATGTCTTGATCGATCATGAAACGCAAAACAAACGGAGTGTTGGACTCGTAACAAAGATACTCGCGTCTGGGAATCGTACCGGGTACCTCGAAACCGTTCTGAAGTATGTTTCGAGCAGTAGGAACAAAATTCGGAAGTGCTGTATAGATTTTCAGAAACTTAGACTTTTTGTCACTGTATCCCCAAATACTTTGTTTTTCACATACCGAACAACCAAGGATGTACATGGGAACCTTGACGCCTCGAGCGGAGTTGCGTACTTGATTATCCAACGCGACCCGAAACGCGGCGGTTTGCGATTCTTGAAATCCAGGTGGCGCCTGAACATAAAAGTAAGGTGTGAAACCATGAACGTGCATGACAATAGAATTACCAATATCGTTCACTCCGTATATTCGAATCACAGGAACCGTACCCACAGATGCGCCCGGTATTCTGTCTCCGAGTTTAGGATTCTTACGAAGAATATTTGAGGTTTGATACATGTCAATATCGATCCACTGCATACTCAATGCATCATTTTTAGGATCAATTTTAGCCATATCTGGTCTTTTCCATCTTTGTTTCTTGTTCGCAGAATCAATATTCAGAAATCTGTTGTTTTGTGAAAGGAATTTCGTTTTTGAAAGCCGTCATCGACGCGAAAGCGAAATAAAAAAGTTACAGAAAATCGCTTTTACTTACGTTGGTTTCTCTAAATCGATAGTTTTACTTTGACCTGTATCTGATCTTTTCAAACGTTTTGTTGACTTCTTGATTTCCGTTGCTCTACGTTTACTATCGTTCATGTTTGAGGTTTCTTGAAGAGGCATCTCTTTTTTTTTTTTTTTTTTTTTGCCAATATTTTGGAATTTTTCAAATTTCCAAGATTTGAAATAAAAGTTGGTGCGGAAAGCGGACCATGGTGCTGGGTGACGGGCCTTATCGTCCACCCAAAAAAAACTCCCACAGCAGTCCTCTCCGCGATGGCTGAAGTCATAGACTCAAGCGTCAAAAACAAAACCGAACCAGAATCTATTGATGACAATGATGATAAAATTGTCCCATTAAAAATTAAATTCTCTTTAGGAATTGGAGAATGTACTCAAGCCATCTACGTTTTTATTGGAGGATTTTACTTGAACGTATTTTTTCTAGAAACGGCCTGTCTCGATCCTACGTACGTCGGAGTCATTCAATTGATAGGAGGTATATGGGACACCATAAACGATCCTCTAATTGGTATGTTGAGTGATAGGACTAGAACGCGATTCGGAAGAAGAAGACCTTGGCTTTTGGGGGCTGCTTTTCCTGCGGGAGCCGCTTATTTCGCGATATGGCAAACGTTGGGTGATGATGTGGAAGACGAATTCAAACTCGCTTACTATCTCATGTGTTACATGTGTCTGAGTGCAAGCATCACAGCAATTCAAGTTCAGATTACATCACTTACTCCAGAGTTGACGAGTGATTACGACGAGAGAACGACGTTGGCTACGTATCGTCTTGCGATCGCGAACGTATTCGCTTTGATATGCTTATTTATACACAGCTCCATCGTACAAGCATACGATCAGTCAGATAAGGATATCGGATATAGAATCAGTGCTGCTATTTTTGCACCTTTAATAGTATGTACTGCTTTGTTTGCGTTTTGGAACATAAAGGAGAAGTGGAATGAAGCGGAGGAGAGTACGGATCGTCTCACGTTGTGTGAAAGTCTTAAAATTTTGTTCACGAACAAGGCTTTCATCATCGTTGAGTTGGTGTATCTGTGTGGTTTGACGGCAGTTGTTTTGATCCAAACAAATCTTTTACTTTACGCCAAGTATATTGTGAATTCCGAGAATGCGATTACTTACATGATTCTTATGGTACAAGGTGTCGCGCTTTTGTGTCTTCCGTGTTGGCTTTGGTTCAGCAAAAAATACGGCAAGAAGCAAATGTATTATGTAGGTGGAATCACAGTAGCGTTTGCCGTATTTTTTCTACTTTTCTTGGATGGTTCTGATCATCTTTGGGCAGCCTACTTAATTTCTTTCATTACGGGTGCTTGTCTGATCGTTGTGTACTTGGTTCCTTATGCCATGCTGCCCGACGTGATCGAGGTGGATGAGAAGAAAACAGGAAAGAGACGAGAAGGTACATATTCTGGATTTTTTGTGGTCTTCATGAAGACATCTGTGACATTAGCGCTTGCGATGTCAAATTGGATTTTGGGAGCTGCTGGATTCGAAGCACCTGAATCTTCGTGTGGTTTGGAGACAGGGGATTTGAATGATACTCAACCCGAGAAGGTTAAGACTGTGATTCGAATCTTGTGTGGACCTCTACCCGCAGCTTTGTTTCTTGCCGCCACATTTTTTGTTTGGTGCTTTCCTATAACGCGAGAAAGCCACGCAGAGATTGCTCGAGAAATGAAACATATTCGAAGAAAACGTTCGAGTATGAAAGCATCAATGGAATTAAAGGATATAAATGTGGATAAAAAAAATGGAAACGTCACGAAGAACGATGTGACGATAGCAATTCGAAAAGGAGGGGAGGAGACGAAGGAGAAAGAAGGTGTTGCATCTTCTTGATCGCCGAGGGATGGAGAGAGAGAGGGAGAGAGAGAGAGAGAGAGAGAGAGATAAGTGGCCTTCCTCCATTCATTCTGATAACATGTTAATGATAATGTAGAAATATGACGAGTGGTGGTGGTACACACACACACACACACACACACACATTCAATCTTCATTCAAATATAGGATGTACAAATAAATAAAAAAAATCTCCAACACAAGCCATCAATCAAGCTATCAAGTTTTCTTCTCTCCCTCTTCATATACCAACATTACCATGTCACCTCGAACGAGAAGATTTCGAAACTTTCGGATCACTGGAATGCAGTACAATTCATCATCATTCAAAGACTTGTACTTAAGCAAAGGAGGTAGATGATAACCATTTGAAACAGCTTGAATTAAATCTTGCCCAAGAATGTTTACCCTATACGTCTCCACAGCATTTCGAAGTATCATGTTCATGTGCTTATCAAACGCATCAAGAGACCCCACGATCTGACCTCGTTCTCCGTTAATTGCTCTGGTTCGCACACAGATACGTCTTTGATTTCGAAAACATCGACGAAGTAACGACATTGGACCAACCTGAAAACAATCTGCAATTGACGATAACTTATCCTTTCTAATTTTGGTTTTCATCGATGACGTCGTACTTTTTCTATCATACTTCTCTTCGACCAACTTCTTATCGATCGGACCCACTATGATTCGACCATCGTAGTTCTCATCGTTAATTGGTAATATCGTTCGACACTTATGAAGATTATCCATTGGCACAGCATCAGGTACGGGAACACTTATGATGGCGTTTGATAGCAAAGCTTTATTGGCATTGAAAAGTTTTGATCGAAAATTCAATTCTTCTCGTTCTATCGTTTTCGCTTCCGCGATCTCATCTGCGTATTTCTTATGAAGATAAGCAAACAATTTTTTTTCCTTTCCAAGATATTTCCTTGCAATTTCGTTTATATTTTGTTGTGATTTATTCGGAAGATATCTAGCGTAAAAATTTCGAAGTTGTGTTTCTAGTTTCTCCATAGCGTGGTGAAACTGGTGAAGAGGTCTCAGTAGTGAAGTAAGTTTCAAAGTTTCCAAGTTTGGAAGTTTCCAAGTTTGGAAGTTTCAAGTTTACAAGTTGGAAGAAAGTTTTCGTCTCTAATCAAAGATCGAAGGGAAAAAGTAGGCAAAGTAACTATCCATTAAATTCGTGACTCTTGTTGTTACATCTAAACATAAAAAAAAAAAAAATCACACATTTAATGAGTACTCCTGTAAAATATACTCTTCCACCTCCCGAGAAAATTCGTACGTTCACTTCGCCGTCGTATAAAAAAATCAAAATAGAAATAATAACCGCAGATAAAGATTCTTTCAATGTTCCGGACGCTCTGGATCAAATCACTGTCATGGATTTGGAAAGTAGACACGAATTTTCTTTTAAACTGGATCACATGTCCTCAGTACCAGAGTATGTTATCATGTTTGCAATGAAGACGTCTCCGAATACGTCTGCGTTTGTTACGACGTGTGAAAATGGGAAGCGTCATCGTCTTCAATTTTCTAAATTAATAAGGCGACCACTCGTACATAGTCTTAAAACTCTGAGGGATCGAGTCGATGAAGCTGAGTATCGTAGAGAAATGGGAAATGTATCTTTCAAAGCTTCTCAATACGAACGTGCCCTACGACGATATAAAGAAGTTCTTCGTTACGTGAATTATTGTGACGTGCTGTTTCATAATTCTTCCGCCATACCTTCTGCACATCGTATAACTCAATTGGCATTTCTTAACTCCTCGGCTTGCTATTTGAAGTTGAAAGAGTATGACAAGGTTATCGTGTGTTGTGATCACGCTTTACAATACGACCAAAACAATGAGAAGGCATATTTTAGGAGAGGATGTGCCTACAAAGAACTTGGGCAATTGGAAAAAGCTCAAATAGATTTGAATCATGCAATGGAGTTGAATCCAGACATAAAGTCACGTGTTATGAAGTTACTTCGGTCAATTCAATTATTGGAACGTAGACGCAAAGCAAGAATTCGAAAAAAATTTGCCGGGGTGTTTTAAGTATAGAATACTATAGCAATAAATTATATATTACGTAAATTCAGTCGCACCATTAGAATGTCTCCACATCATGAATAATCCAAAATCAATCCGATTCTGCTCCTCCCATCATATATAAAGTTTACTCAACGCAATACGTATCTGAAAACAAAGATTTTTTGACTTTTTCTTCTTCTCTTCCAACAAAGAACGCAATGCTTCTCGAACGCTGACCATTCCTCTACTTGTTCCACTCGGATCTCGTACAAAAGAAATCCTACATATGTCCACGAGAAAACGCAAAGCAAGAATCGATTCTTGCTCCTTGTTTTCTTCTTTAATGATGATTTCCCAAAGTTTCTGCCTGATGAATGTTTCGTATGCCCAAAAGAAACCTTTCGATAAAGCCATAATTTGAATCGAAGCGCAAATTTTATCGTATGAACAAGTATTATAATCCTTGTCATCATCTGACGATGATGTAATGAAGTCATACATCGCTTTAACCAACTCATCGTCTCTGACAATGCCTTTTTTAATACTTTTTTGTTTCTCTAATGATAATGATGGTGATAACGTGTACCCATCGAGAACGAAACGTACGACCCGATCAATCAACAGATTCGAGGAGGTTTGCAATGATGTAGAGACATTGGCAGCTTCATAACAAATGTCTGTATAAGTCTTATCACTGAATGTGGTACATCTAAGACATTTGATGATCACATCTTTTGTTTCCTTCGGACGTGCTACCGCGACGTAAGCAGAAAAGAGTAGCTGAATTGGACACAATGTATCCTTCTCGAACATTCTCGTCATAATTTTCATCTTCAAAGCATATAAAAATCTTTGCAGAGCAAAACGCTTGGGATGTGATTGTGACTTTTCTTTAGCATATTCAATATTTGATTTCAATTTTTTAACGCTCTCCGAGGAAAGGAGAAGAATTTCGAGAATTTCGTCTGCTAAGTCTTTCGCTGCTCGACTTTTGGACATCAGGTTCTTATAAACAAGATCATCTTCGTCTAAATTATATTGTATCGTTGAAGATTTTTTCCTTTTTTTTCTGTCGATACTCGACAATTGATTCGTAAATAAAGATAGATTGACCATTTCTGGATCGAGACGTCTTTTTTTCGCTGGACTTTTCGATTTCAAGAGAGCAGCATTCAATTCTTGATTTTCTCTTTTCAACATTTCCATCTGCTTCTTTTGATATTTACCAACTTCCTCAAGTTTGTCCATGTATTCATAAAGTCTCCTCATTTTCTCGCTCGCCTTCTTCTTTTCTTTCATGGTTGACTCGAAGCAAGACGAGAAGGATTTTAGAGGATGATTTGAAACCGTTTTTTCTGCATATCTATATGCCAAAGGGAAGTGCGATGTTGCGTGTGAGAAGTTAGTAGAATTCTCTATCTCTACTCCGATGATGTTAGGTTTCTTCCTCCTTATTAATAATTTTATTTTCCTTTAATTTAATTAAAACCCATCCAGTTTGCTGTCCGAGCAAGCTTTCAGTTTAAACTCACTAACTGTCGGGTGTTCAAGAATTTGATTCCAACGCATGTCTTCAGCTCTTGCAAGCAGCATTCTCAAAGATCTAGAATCAAATTCTTGATTCTTGGTTCTCATTTCACTAAGCAATTTCACAAGTCGCTCCATTGAATCACAATCATCAATGTTTTGGGAAACTGTACGTCCCACGGTCTCCATACGTACGTAAGCCTCCATGAGTGCGCTTCCTATGACTTCACATATCTCCATGTTATTTTCCGAAATCAAATTCATGCATTCCGACACACACATTTCCATTCTTTCTCCAGCCACCCCACATGCTTTTGAATACATACCACTCTCATAAATGTTCTCTGCAGCTTCCTTCTCCAGAATTGCAGTACAATTCAATACACAAACCAATGCTTCTTTGCGTATTGGTTCTCCACAAATGTTGTTCCAATCCTGAATAGTTTCCAAAACGCGCTCAGCATCTTCAAATAGATACGATGCTCGTATGATCGAACACGGAAGTTCTGCTGGAATCACTTGGGATGATGATTTTTTTCTAGATTCGTTCAGACTCGTGAGTTCGTAAAAAAACTTATCGATGGCATATACACAAGGAAAACATTTCGCAACATCATCAATTGCTTTTGTGTTGAACTCGAAAGATAAGTCTCTGACTTCGAGTACTATCTTCTCAAGATCTTCAACGACAAGATCTCGTTCTCCTGAACGATATGGAGCAATCTTGGCTTGTAAGTACGCACGTGCGTCGTTACTTGAGATCTCATATTCGTACTCGGAGTACATGCTCAAAGCATTCTCAGCAAGGGCACTTGAACCGTTACGTGCAGCTACGTAGAGAAGTGAACGTACGATGTCACGTTCGAGTTGAAGAGGTGGTGGAGCTGAGAGTTTGTTATCCTCACCTCGTTCTTTGTTCGTACTTTCATCAACATCGCTCTCTTTGTCCTCGTTGTTTTCGTCCATGAAGATGCTGAAAAGACCGTTGTGTCTCAATCCTTTTTCAGGAATCTTCGACTTGAGTTTAAGCATATCCAAAGCAGCATCCACGTCATCGTACTGCACAGCCAACACCAAAGATCTCATCACAACATTAAGTATGGGTCTCCATTTCACTACGTTTTCACTCTCGGGGCACATGGAAGCAAATTGCACGAGACGAGTGTTGTATCTCCGAAGGCGATCCATATGACCATGGTACGTAGCTCCGTCTGCGAGTTCGAGAAGCGAATTCACCATGTTTGAGAGAACATAGTTCGAGTGATCTCCAATATCAGTCATATATTTTTCAATGAAATCATCGGCACGATCGAATTCTCCTATCCTTGCACATGCTCGAAGAAGAATGTGAGGATCGTTCGGAGAGCTTGGAAGACCCTTGGATTCACGTTCGTTGTAGAACTCAAACGCAGTGGAAATGACACCAAGTCTCGTGAGATTCTTAATCATTTCAGAATACGTTGCTGAGTTTGGTTCGAGCTCGTTTTTCTTCATCTCACCCCAGAAATACATTGCTCTTGAGCTGTCTCTTATGTCTGAGCTGTGATGCAAAGCACTCAACATCAAATTAATCGTCTTGATGTTCGGTTTCAATCCTCCCTCCGTTAAGGACAGGGCGAAATTATTTTTGTACACGTCTAGTACACCTGCTGCTGTTCTCGTTTTGTCCGTACGAGGCATTCCGTTTATTTCACCTTGTATCTTTCTGTTAGCTAACTCTGTAGGATCTTGAGGTATTTTCAAGTTCTGCGATGTGTTGTGTCGATTCGTCCGTTTCGGAGCTCTTCTTCCCGTGCTCTTCCGATATTTTCGTTGAGTCTTCAGAGCCTCAAGTTCTTGAGTCACGGATTGACTCATCCCCGGAAATTGATCCATAAGGCTTGGAATGTCTTGTTTTCTCTTTCGATTCTTTCGTTTGTTGTTGTATTTTTTGTTGTTGTGCTGACCGGGCGACGACGATGACAAAGACTCGAGCCTTTGAACAATCTTCCAATTTCGTCTTCTTATACTATGTGAGCGCAAACGATGAAGAAACATATTTCTATTTTATATGAATATGATAAGAATGATGATATAATGAAAACGTTATCTTCCTTCGAATGACTTTTTTTTTTTTTTTTCGCTGCGGATGACACAACTCCTCTCTGTTGAATCGCAAACGTCTACGGTTTCAACTATTTCCGACTTTGGGGGGGCATTTTTCGGCATTTCGAACTGCCTAAGGAAACATGCTTTCTCATCAATACTCACGTCTCGAAGAAGATGCACAGCGAAAAGGAATATTTAAATTACTCTTTTGGCCATTTCTTGCCACATTTGTGTTCTTTTGTGTACTGACTCATGGTATCACGTGTATTGTGTTCCACACGACGTGGCCGGAGAAAATATGCAGCGGTGAGGAAGTCGTAGATATTATCGAGATTTGTCTAGGAGTTCTAGGCCCTTTTATACTTCTTAATTGTTGTATCACATGTCATAAGCAGAGCAGAAGAAATATCGAATTAGATGCGTTTTATGGTGATGCTCTCTTGGAAGCGATGCTTGCGGGTGACACGATTTTCGAGCACTACACTGTGCGAGGAACGAGTCAAATTCAAAACGGAACGATCGTCTTCGTCTCGGGTCTTGCATGTCCACGTGTAACGAATAACGTACACACTAGATACTTGAGTAAAAAATTTCGCACAATATCCGTTGATATTCCTGGTCAAGGAACCTTGAGTGGAGTGAAATATAGCATCGCTCGATGCGTACGAGTGCTGAAACGAGTCGTCGACACCGAGGTCTCAATCTCAGAACAGCAAACTTCGGTTATTTTAGTAGGATACGGTGCAGGATGTCACGTTGTAATGAGTGCTTCAAGACAACATCCAAAAATGTGTTGCGGGGTTGTAGTTTCTGGTGATTTGGATGATCTCTATTGCTGTTATCCCGGGTCGTTTTGTAGACTCGGATCTTGTACGGCACAGCTATTGCGAGAGGCATGGGCCGCAGAACTTTTTACGTATGTATATCAACGCACCTTGGACGACTGTAATAATCACATGACGACTCGTCAGGCACCTCAAACATTTAATTGGGACATGACACCAGATTGGTTCCGAGAAGTACGCGGACGTTCGATTGGTCGAATCTTGAAGACGTTGACGCAACCCACAATGGCGTTGAGTTCGAGCAAAAGCACTTTAAAAAAGCTTCGAAATCTGAATTCTGGAATCATCACAATTCAAGTCAATGGTGTGAGTGGTGATATTCTTCCCTCTTGTAATGATCGTGATATGAAAAAAATGCACAACGCGATTGATGTATTTTCTAAC
>JACKZZ010013064.1_pt1 | contig 11425 bp, 9 predicted proteins | sample 8027871 | NCBI WGS metagenome assembly JACKZZ01 (sample SAMN15724774, study PRJNA655200) | protist metagenome | isolation source: fluorescence activated cell sorting (FACS) single amplified genomes of... | place: USA: West Boothbay Harbor, Gulf of Maine | collected 2000-07-19
AAGCTTCTTGCGACAGTGAAGAAGGGGAAAGTAGGGGATATTCCAAAAAACACGAGACAGAGACTTTTTGAGTTGTTTTTACAGCGTGACGATATGCAGCGCTTCTCCGCTGATTTCAGAGAGATGTCTGCATTGATGGGAGGACAGTCCGGCGAGGGTGATCCTTTCAGTTGGAGCGAGTTCCAGTTGACAGGAACTGAAGATATGGGGCGTTTGTTGGATGCTTTCGATGAGTTGGAGGGAGATAAAGGCACCAAGATGACTGTACAGGAGCAGAAGGCAATCCAGCGCAAGTTGAAGAAGCAAGAACGTGAATATCGCGAGAGATATGGCGACGAAGCGTGGGAAATCGTGCAAACAGAGAGAGAGGCATCCCTAGCAGAAAGGGCTCTATTGGCTGATCAAGGCATTCTAGGTGATGGTTCACCTGCAGATGGCTTTGGGGCCACGGCCAACCCTGCTGATGATGAGATGAATGCACGAGGTATTGACTTCGACCCTGTGACTCGCACCGACCGTGATGGCAGGGTATGGAGCACTGCTATTCTAAACACTGACGTGGTGCAGAAGACGATGCCTGGTGGCCGCGTTAATACACACAGATGTCTCGTTGTTATTGGTAATTTGAGGGGTTCTGCAGGATATGGTATGGGCAAGGCGGGCACTCCTGCTGATGCTGTGACCAATGCCTTTGCTAATGCATACAGAAACTTGCATCATATCGATCTCTTTGATAACTATGGTTTGGCACATAACCTTCACGGCAAGCACAACAGTTGCCAGGTTTATATCAGAGCCACACCAAAATCTCGTTTGATGGTTGCCTCCCCTTTCGCCAGAGCAATTTTGTTGAGATTTGGTATTTCTAGTGCATCTGTCAAGATTGTAGGTAGAAGGGATCCTTATGCACAATGCAAGGCAATTTTCAACGCCATTGGCAAGCATGAGAATATTGATGAGATTGCCAAGGATCGCGGAAGACGTTTTGTTAGTCTGCGTTGGATGCATGATCAGGGTTTGTAATTATACATAGTTATAAATATCTTACTATACGGAAAAAGGATAGAGTTACATTTATTATTATGAGCATGTAAAACAATACGATGAAGTATGCGTTAAAATGCAGGATGATCCTACAAAAGCGATTAATGAAAATTTTCAAAAACAAAAATATTTCATGTTGTTGTTATTGCAGAAGATGCAGTCTTTTTTAACTAAAACTTACTGCTTCTCCTTCCCTTCCTGAACATGACAAGCGTCTCTGCGAAACCGCGTGTCATATCGCTTTCCTTGCAGTCCTTGCAAGTGGCACGGTGGTTGCCGTGGCTACAAATGTCGGTAGCAGAGGCAGGCACAACTGCAATTGTGGGTTGAGATGCAGAAATCGCTGCAGGAATAGCTAGCGCAGGTGCAACCGCAGCTACAGGAATAGGCGAAGGTTTCACTTTGTCGGGTACCATGGATGCTACTGGATAGGGTGGTGGCTTGGACCTCTCATTCTCGGGCATACCAATGTTGGCAATGCATTCGGGACAAGTATACTCCTTCAAACCATGCAAGCAAATCCTGTTCCTCTTGACGAGGTCTGTGCACTCCTTGCAACGATTACGCTGTCTGTTGTGTTTGCAGAAAGAGACGCTCCCGCAAACCTTGCACTTCGCCTTCTGGATTTGATGCTCACAGATCTGCGAGCCACCACATTCCTTGCAGCGAGATTTCTCTCTATTGTGCTCGCAGATAGAGGCGCCACCACAGTCTCTGCAGCGGGATTTCTGTCTATTGTGAGGACAAATTTGAGTACCACGGCATACTTTGCATACTGAGCGACGCTTCTTGTGTTGGCATATGGCTAAGCCACCGCACTGCACGCATTGAGATCTCATTCGCAAATGCTCACACTGAAGTACCTTTCCATTCCAAATGCTAACAAAACCTTTGGCATCGAGGTATTTGCCCCCCAATACTCTGGTTGCCTTCGGAACACGTCTTATTTTCTTGAACTCTGAAAATTCAGTTTGACTTAGGACTCTATCACCAGAAAATTCAGTTGAACTTAGGACTCTATCACCGGATTGTTCAGTCGTTGCCATAGGGTTTATCTGGTCCTCTGAAAGAGCTGTTAGTGTCGAAGCAATAGCTGTTGTTTGAGGAAGACTGATGGAGCGATGACTTTGGAGCTGGTACTTTGAGTTCCTCTTTCTCGCAGAGACAGTCTTCACATTCTGACGGGTGCCTGATGCACCCGATTCCGTGTCAGCCACCATGGCGACAGCTTCAGTAACTTGTACCGTTCCAATAGCTTGCGGGGGGGGGTCAACGTTATCGACCTCGCATTCGAGGGGTGTCCCACATGAGGCCGCCGCCGCCGTGCTGGTCGCCACGCGTGATGAGCTGTAGAGTGGTCCCAATTCCAATGCGGTAGCGAGATTCACTTGATGCAACATTACTCCACTACAATTGGGTTATTTATATGCAAAATACTGACGCGACAGCTTGCTTTGAAGGTGTTCATGAATTATTAGTGCCCCCACGATTCCAACCTGCAAACTAGAGCGTATTTTGATTCCGGGTTTGACAACCGCTTGGAAGTATGTCTCTGATGGTACCCAGTAGGGCTGACTACGTTAGCATGCAAAGACAAGCAGGCTGCTGAGGCGTTAACAGCCCACAAAAAAAGAGCAAAACGTAAATTAAGTGCACGGCGCGACGCGGGGCGTCGCGGGCACGGGCGCGGCGAGCTTCATGTAAATTCGCACTCCGAGCCATGTGGCATGTGTGATTGATGTCCGATTGTCAGTCGTGAGCTTACTTTCATTGCACAAAAATGTCGACCAATCCCCGGTGCCAGCAGTGCCTCAGCCGCATGTGCAGTCGGCACCCGATGCAAGACCACGGAGACAGAGCAGACAAGCTGAAGAAGAAGGCAGGAGGTTCCGCTTCCAGAGACGCCATGGCTCTCCTGGTAAAAGCACAAATCTCTCGTCTGGAAGCAGAGAGAGCAGAGGACATGGACGAGGCGCAGCAGATGGAGTATCGCTTGCGCATGGAAATGGAAAGGAACAAAGCAAGTAAGAAAAAGGTGAAGAAATTGAGTGCCGCAGAAGAGAAGCTTGCTTCCAACTCCAGTCTGAACCCCGCCACCATGCGTATGCTTATGGATGATAGCGAAGATGATGAGAATGCGGACGACGACTCGGAGAGTGACGAAGACAGTGACAGTGACAGTGACAATAGTGACGACAACCAAGCACGTAAGCGGCAGCGACAGAAGACTGAGCGCAAGGAGCGCAAAAGAGATAAGAGAAGAAGAAAGAGAAGAAGAGGGAGAAGAAAGAGAAGAAAGAGAAGAAGAGAAAGAGAAACAGTGGTAATGACAGTGACAGTGACAGCGACTCTGACAGCAACTAGTGGTAAAACGACCCTATTTATAACAATTATGTAATTCTATTGAAAAAGTAATGGAACATGCTACTTCTATAAATACTGGTTATCGATAAAATGGATTTTACGCGGTCCCAGGTCCTCCCACAGTCTGGCCTTCTCATGCACCTTCTAACCAGGATCCTTCACTTTCACCATTGCAATACTTTTTGAAAACATTGAATCTGAAGGATGGGGAAATTTCCCAAGTTCAGGTTTTCGATTGACCGTGGTGGCACCTTCACTGACATCTACTGCGAGGTGGTAGCGGAGGATGGATCTATCAAGTCTAGAACTCTCAAGCTGCTGTCAGAAGATCCAGGAAATTACAAGGATGCGCCCACTGAGGGCATACGCCGCTGTCTCGAGAGTGTCACTGGACGCAGTATGCCACGCACTGACGCTGTGCCCACCTCGCAAATAGAATACATACGCATGGGAACCACAGTAGCTACCAACGCATTGCTGGAGCGAAAGGGTGACCGAGTAGCTCTGTTTACTACTAGAGGCTTCGGCGACCTGCAAGTCATCGGCAACCAGAGTCGGCCCAAGATCTTCGACTTGCAGATCAAGCGATCGGAGTTGCTGTACGAGAGCGTAGTAGAGGTAGACGAAAGAGTTATACTTGTCACAGGGGACAGACAGAGGAAAGCAGCCCAGGCGGCCACCCCTCCCTTCCAACTACTTACAGGCATCTCCCGCGAGACGCTCTATGTAGAGCAGGCACTGGATGAAGCTGCAGTGAAGGAGAGCTTGCAGCAAGTGTATGCCAGTGGCATTCGCTCCATCGCCGTGTGCTTTCTGCATGCATACACGTGCGTCATCTGTCTCTGTGTGCCTATGTTTGCACTATATCACCCTATCTCACTTCCTCAGTGTGTCCCCCGTGTCGAGTGTCGAACATAGTGTATGTAGTATGTAGTTAAACCAAGTCTCTCATTAAATTCGTATTCTTACTATGTTATATACTCACTCAGTGTTGCGTTGTTGTGCTTTTGCCGTGCACCTTCACCCTTTCACCCTGGTCTTCGTTTCATCGAAGGATCGAAAGGGACAGGGACAGGGGAGGGGGGCTGGGACTGACTCACCATACCACCAGCAAAAAAACGCACGCGACAACCTACTACCTACTACTACCCTCTCCCCCCCCCATTCGGTATCATGTTTACATGTACATCTTGCACCGTGTGCTACTCATGCCCCAGTATACCCAACAACAATGACCTGATCACTCGTTGCTACACCTGGACAGGAGGTGTTCTGTGTCCTATGTCCTATGTCCTACGCCACATGATCATACAAGGAAAGCTCTATATTGAGAGACTCGCGCAAAGCCTTGTATCTGGCGGCTGTCTCGAGAGCTACTGCAGCGCGTGTAATAAGGTCTGCTGCGTCCTTGTTGGCGTGTTTGGCATGCTGTCTAAGAGCCTTGCAATCCTTGCATTTGGCTGCATTGCTGTTGTGCATGCAGATGGTGGCATGGCATTCTTTGCACTTGGACCTCTGCCTTCCATGATTGCATATCTGAGAACCCCCGCAGTCTCTGCACTTGGTTCTTTCCCTACCGTGCTCGCAGACGGATGCTGCCCCGCAGTCCTTACACCTACGTCTCACTCTGCCATGCTCGCAAACAGATGAGCCCTTGCAGTCCTTGCACCGGGACCTCTGTCTGCCATGGCCACACTGCACCCTCACTCCAACGCACTCCTTGCACATAGACCGCATCCTGCCATGCTCGCACTGCACTAGTGTAGTTGTAGTACTAGTATTCCTGCTCGAAGCAGAATGAGTCAGGTACTTGGACCCTGCTTGTCCTAATCGCTCCGATTTGATGACCTCAGCAGGCCATTCGTGCTCCACCTTCGACATTCCTTGCACTCTACTACAGTGATATCTGTGGTGCTGTGCCACTGCAAAAATAAGTGATTGGATTATGATACTCCCAGGTTTTTTCAAGGGCAAGTGGAAGTGGGACGAACGGAACGAGGTAGTTCGTCCCCCGAACTACCGGAAATTAGGCCACAAAATTGCACTTTGGGCGTGTGTTCCTCAATACTGGCGAGTGGAAAAGAAGAAGGAGGAGAACAACTGCTTCACTGAAGCGCTATGTTTCGCTTTGCCGCGTTGAGGCCCTCGCCAGTGGCGAGGAATCTTGTTTCGCGAACATTCCAGCCTATCTTGAGCTCTCGTTCCCCTCTTTCAAGCGCAGCGCTGCCCTCAAACACCACGACCCTTCGTGTGCTCGGTTTACCGAACAACATCACAGAGTCGCTCCTTCGGGAGAAGGTAGGCAATGCCGTAGATGCGCGCAAGGTAGAGATCGAGCCTGGATGTGCCATTCACGTCTTGAATGAAGCCGAGGCGCAGCATGCAAAGACAGTACTAGCCGCTGCGTCGCTGGATGCCATTTCTCTTGATGGTTGCAATGTGATCAGTACAGCAATGCCAGCCGTGTATTTAGACAACATTCCCGCCTCCATGACCTCTGAATCTATTTCAGAATTGTTCTCAAAATATGATCTAAATGTTGTTCACGTTACAGGAGGCACTGCGCATACCGTGATTACTAGTGCGCAGGCGCAGATGACCTTTAGTGTCTTTAGAAGGAGGAAGCTTCTCTGCACTTGCACTTGAACTCGCACCTTCACCTTTTTTCATTTTCATTCTCACAGGAGATGAGGATGATGATTTCACAGCGGATGCAGGGCGAGGGCTTAGTCCATGTTTGGCTGCGTAGCTATTGTCGTCTAAGTTTATATCATCTAAGTAGGAATCACCACCAGCAGCAGCACCAGCAGCAGCCACCACCAAGCCACCACCAAACAGCAACACATTTTCAGTTCCGGAGTCTGATTCTGAGCCTGAGCCTTTGGAATTATCAGCTAATATAGTCGCTTCGGCGTCTCCGCCTTCGTCTGCATGTGTACTTCCTTCGAATGGCACCACTTTTCCGGACCACCGCGTTGCACTAGATGGCTTCGCTCGATTAGGGTTACCTTCAGTATTTCCGCTGCTACTACCACTACTCAGCAGTGTCTCCATTTCATGACTGTCGTCATCAAGCTGTACTCTATCCCACTTGCGCGCCCAGCGCACGAGGGGTCGGTAGTTAAGCTGTATGCCCACGTGCTCCGCAAAGCGAGCAATGAGCCCTCTACCGCGCACATACACCTTCTCTGTTGGTACCCCATAGACAGTCTCATCAACTCTGGCTGCAACATCCAGGAGTGGTTGCGCGACTGTTCCATCGACTAAGTGCCTGATTTCTGCGTGCATATGAACAAAAGAGCTGAGCTTGCGAGTACGCCAGAAAAGGTACAGCAGCATAGCGAAGCGTGTCAGTGTGGTGGCCATGCTACACCCCATGAATCCCAGTCCTGAGGCAAAGATGAGGAGGTAGTTCAAGATGATGTTGAGGACGTTGCCTAGCATCAGTGAATGCATGGTAGCTTTCATGATATTCTGTGCAAATAAGAACTTTTGCAATACACGAAACAAACCTAGAAACCATATGCTCGGAGTGAGTATATACACATGCAAGGCAGCCTTGCTCCGTAAATGTGGAGATACGAAAAATAATTGTTCTAAGATCAAGTCACCGAAAACAAACACAGTCGTAGCAATAGAGCACAACAAAATGACAGAGCCTAATGAGGCGTAGGTCCAATACCTCACCGCTTTTAGATCACCTTGTCCAAATGCTATGGAGCACAAGGTGTCCTGTGCCGTGAAGAAGCCCTCTATGAAATACCACACCAGATTGAACAGCGCGTTCCCCACAGCAAGGGCGGCGATGTGGCCCCTACCCAGGCGACCGAGCATTGCTACATCTGTGATGACCAGCAGGGACTCCAGGCCGTTGATGATCACGCTGGGCCCGGCCAGGTCCGACAGCTCTTGGAACTCCAACCAGTACTCCCCAAAGCACGCCATTTGTCAAAAAACTACCTTCTTATGCGGAAAGCTAAATTGCACTCATGCTGTGTGTGCGACTGCTCTTCTCTCAAAAATCATGGAGATCAAGGAAGATGATTGAAAATGCAAAATTTCAATCTCTCCGCACGGGACGGTCGAAGCGAAGAAAATCTGAACCCCTCCTCGGCCATATGATGTCATATACTCCTCGGCCTTCTCAGTGTGCTTCTTTGAGCTTCAAAAAACAATCATGGGAAGCCAGTCCTTCATAACCCTGCTCCTCGTTTTTTCGGTCTTGTGTTTTGCTGCATCACAAGCGAATCCTTCCCTTCGGACCTCGTCTGTCAACAAAGTCCAGAGAGTGAAGATAACAAGGTCTCGTCCTACCGGTATCGGGCTCCAAGACAACTACCTGCTGTCTGGCAATATTTACCGAGGGCCAAGCGATGACAAACCGACCGAGGAAATGGACATGGACATGCCCCTCTGGGAGGAGAAGTCTGATACCACCACAAAGGCAGAGGCAGAGCAGCATCAATGCCCCTTCATGAAATTCTACGCCAAGCTTAACGCTCTACTACCCTCCTTGATGAAGCTCGACCTCAGTCATGGAATCTCAGGAATCGACCTCTCTCAGACAGACATCGCTCCTAAAGTAGCATCTACTACAGCAGATGGCAAGCCCAATGTTCTCTCTCTATACACCAAAGACAACGACCAGCGCTGCCCTTTGATGGAGGCACTCGATGGTGAGTACGAGGGCAACTGTCCCTTTTTGCAGTGTCTGTCGAAGATGTCTACTGCGCACGCAAAGGCAAAGATGACAGGCAGCGACGGCAAGCAGCTAAAAGAATGGAAAGACAAGGCCAAGTGGCTATTTCCAAAGACTGTCCCTGATCTCGATCTCGAAGCATTCTCTGGCGTTTACTTTCTTACACATGCCTCTGCCCTTCCACTGGGCACGTACTTGAAGGACAAGTTCTGCTCTACAGCGAATTATGGCGCTCCTCAAGGCAAATCTCTCCTGGGCATCTTTAAAGATGTGTCTACTTTCTCCATTGACTATCGTGGCAACACTGGTTCTCCATCTGGTGAAGGTGCTGATGAGAGTGGTATGAAGGCAACGGCATGGCAGTTCAGTGACAAGCGCGCGCCTGCTAAGCTTGTGACCACAAGTGACGAGTCACTTCTTCAAATCGACCAGATGCGCATAATCCGTCTTGGCCCTCTGGACTCCGACGGGAAGTATGAGTTCGCGGTGGTCACCGATATGACTGGAGTTATGCTGCATGTGCTTGCCCGAAAACCGAAGAGGTTCAGAGAGAAATATGCTGAGGCTTTAATTGAAAACCTCAGGGCTAGCGGCTGGGACGATGCTCTTGTCGAGCCACTGCCTACATACCAAGGCCGTGACTGCACTTATCCTCAGTATGTCTATGACGCTTTCCCTGCTTGGAAGAAATTGGAATAAGGATCAAGTAGTAGGTAGTGCTAATCTGTTCATAGTGTCTAGTCAAGTTGTCATCCTTTTTTATGTTGGCAAAATTTTATATCAAATCTTTATTCTGGAACTGTTACCCACACACACACGCACACGCACACGCACACGCACTTCTTCAGAGTTAGGTGAAGTAGCCTTTGTGTTTGCTTTCGTATTCGGAGTGTGAGTGTATTTAAGCAGTCTCCTGCATGGCCGAGTACTGCGCCAGCGACCCCCCTCCTTGCCGCTGTAGTGTCTCAGCTACTGCTTTCTTACTGCCATTACCACCCGTATCCGCTCCGATGGGGCCGTATCCGCCGCCCCCTGGAGTCTCGATCAGCAATCGATTCCCAGCAGTCACATTCACAGTATTTTTCCCACCAAGGTTAATCATGCGGCCTCCTTCGACTATTAATGTATTCACCCCACACTGAGCGGGGTTGCCCCCAGCCATGCCATAAGGCTTGAACGCACGACGTTCAGACAGAATGCTCATCACAAGTGGCTGTCTAAACTCTAACTCTCGAACTACTCCATCACCACCAGAGAATTGTCCAGCACCACCAGAGCCAGAACGTAAGCTGAATTTGCGTAGTATGACAGGATACCGTCTTTCGAGTATTTCTGCATCAGTAATTCTTGTATTTGTCATATGAACCTGCACTCCAGATGTGCCGTGCCAAGTAGGGCCTGCACCAGCGCCACCAGCGATAGTCTCGTAATACCCCATGCTTTCATCACCAAACGTCAAATTATTCATACATCCTTGTGATGCTGCACATGCTTGAAAGGCTTTTAGTACTACGTCCGTAACACGCTGAGATGTCAGCACATTTCCACCTACCACTGCAGCACCATCAGAAGGTCTGAGAAGACTGTTCTTTGGCACGTCAATGGTGATAGGAGTGAGGCAGCCTTGGTTCAGAGGAATATCTGCATCTGGCACGAGGCAACGCAGACAATATATCACAGCGGAGGTAGTAACTGCTGGTGGTGCGTTCAAATTGCCGTAGATTTCATGCCCTGTACCAGCGAAATCAAATCGTGCAGAGCCATCACGGCGATCGATATGAATACGTAAGCGGATAGGAGAGCCATCATCAAGGAAATCTTCAGCACTAACACTATCTACTTCCTCCAATCCTTGATCGAAAGAGAATTGACGAAGCATACCACGCACTGATTGTTCCGCACAATCTTGAATGTGCTGCATATATGCAGTCACCACTGACAAGCCGTACCAAGCCACTAGCTCGTGCATTAATGCTGCACCACGATTATTAGCAGCTACTTGTGCCTTCAAATCGCTCAAGTTGTCACTAAGATTGCGGGTACCGAAATTTCCAGGTAGATTACCAGGGGCTTGCAGCAACTCCACGATTCCTTCCTCTTGGAACACTCCATCTCTCACCAGCTTGAAGGCAACGATAGCTGCACCTTCTTGTTCCAATGTTTTGGATAGAGGAGGCATGCTACCTGGTGCAATTCCACCCACATCCGCGTGGTGTCCCCGGCTTGCTACAAAGAAGGAAATCTCTCCTTGGTGAAAGATAGGAGTGATAACTGTGATGTCAGGCAGATGAGACCCGCCGGCTAGCTGTGGGTGGTTAGAAACGAGTACGTCACCTTCAACAAGATCGTCGCCCCAGTGCCTAACTTGGTAGCGCACTGCTTCGCTCATCGCTCCTAAATGCACAGGCAAATGAGGTGCATTGGCGACGAGACCTCCTTTGGGATCGAACAGAGCACAGGAGAAATCAAGCCTTTCTTTAATATTGACGCTGATGCTTGTGCGCTGCAGTGTGCGACCCATCTGCTCTGCGATTCCCATGAATCTGTGGCTGAAAATACTCAAGTATATAGGGTCCAGCTCTTCCGTGGCATTTCTATCAGCCACTGTGTGCACCAGAATCTCTAGATTTCCTTTGGATGTAACATAAGCTTCACATCCAGGTTCAACTATAACCGTCGCAACATCTTGCACAATAATCGCAGGGCCGTCAATACTGTGACCAGGCAATAAATGTTGCATATTGTGCACGGGAGTGGAGTAGCGGCCACCTTCAAAGTAAGTCTGCACTGTCTCAATGGCTACAGGTGCGCCAGGACTTGCAGGGCGCAAGTCTTTATTTGCACCACTTGCATCAGTCGTGCTGCCGATGGCTCGCACACGCAGATCGTCTAAGAGAACATTCCTACCTACAAGTTCAAAGCCGTATTCACGCTTATAGTTATCAGTGAACACTTCAACTATATCATTATTACCACTACCACTGCTACTGTTATTATCAATTGTTGTCATGATACTCGTATCAGTCCCACTGTACCTGCAATTGAAGAAAGAGGTGCACTGGATCTGTGAGGCAGTGAAGCCCTGGTCGAGCAGCTCCTGCGTGGCAGCTTGTACTAGCCGTCGGAGAACCTCCTGTGCCTGCGCTAGACAATCTCTGACAGGCTCCCCACTGTAAGGTTCCTGCTTCTCCACCACCACGTCTGCCAGTGAGAGACCGTATGCACTTAGAATGCCACTGTGTTTATGCACGAAGATCTTTCGCATACCAAGGCTTTTTGCAATAGCACAACAATGCTGAGGCCCCGCTCCGCCGAAGC
>JACKZZ010007834.1_pt1 | contig 11419 bp, 16 predicted proteins | sample 8027871 | NCBI WGS metagenome assembly JACKZZ01 (sample SAMN15724774, study PRJNA655200) | protist metagenome | isolation source: fluorescence activated cell sorting (FACS) single amplified genomes of... | place: USA: West Boothbay Harbor, Gulf of Maine | collected 2000-07-19
TTGCAGAATATGCGACCGGGGTTTTTGCCTTCCGCGCCACGACATGGCGTGAGGCGGTTTGGACGTCTTTTCCCCCGCGCCTTTGTTTCCTCGGCTCGAAGTTCTCAACTCCGAGGATTTCCACTTCAGAGGTGGTCTCTTCGGACCACCTTCCTGCGAGGCTTCTCTCGCCCAAGCGTGTTTCAGAGCCGTCGCCTCTTCTCCTCTTGTAATATTTTTCATTTCCTCCTTATATTTTTGCCTACTCACTCTAACGCCTTTGATGCATTCTTCTTCTCAAAGACCCAGAGCACGAAAAGCTTGAAATGCCAGCCTTGTCTCCTACTATGGAACAAGGAAACATCGCGTCGTGGGCCAAAAGTGAAGGCGAGTACATCAACGCGGGGGACGTGATGGCGGAAGTGGAGACTGACAAAGCGACAGTTGCATACGAGGCTGTGGATGGAGGCTACTTGGCAAAAATCCTTGTTCCTGCTGGAAGCAAAGATGTGCCTGTGGGGACAGTAGTGGCCATCCTGGTGGAAGAGCAAGCAGACGTTGCGGCTTTTGCTACTTATTCGGGGGATGCGCCCGCTGCTGCCCCTGCTGCCGCTCCCGCCGCGGAGCCTTCACCCCCTCCTGCACAACCTGCTTCCAACACCTCATGTAAGTCATTTAAAATGTGCTTGCAGGCAGCCTTCACAGCTTTTCTTCTGATCTGTACTTTTCTTATGCTTTTGTAGACCCAGACCATGAAGTGCTTGAAATGCCAGCCTTGTCTCCTACTATGGAACAAGGAAACATCGCGTCGTGGGCCAAAAGTGAAGGCGAGTACATCAACGCGGGGGACGTGATGGCGGAAGTGGAGACTGACAAAGCGACAGTTGCATACGAGGCTGTGGATGGAGGCTACTTGGCAAAAATCCTTGTTCCTGCTGGAAGCAAAGATGTGCCTGTGGGAACTCCTGTGGCCGTCCTGGTGGATGAGCAAGCAGACATTGCGGCTTTTGCTACTTATTCGGGGGATGCGCCCGCTGCTGCCCCTGCTGCCGCTCCCGCTGCAGGTTCTGAACCTGTTACTTCAATCTCTTCTCCGACAGCTAGCGCCTCTTCCTCGCCTTCTTCTTCTTCTCGCGTCTTTGCCTCTCCTGCAGCTCGTAAACTTGCTTCGTCGAAAAACTTTGACATCAGGTCACCTGCTCGGCCTCTTGCTCACTCTGTTTTTTGCTAGTTTCTTTCACTGTTCCCTGTTTCCATGCCAGTGCAATCCCAGGAACAGGCCCCAGTCGACGCGTGGTTGTCGCTGATGTCCAAGAGTACGTGCCTGTGGCTGCTCCTGCTGCTGCAGCCACTGTGGCCGCTGCACCTGCAGCCAAGCCAGCGAAATCGGTCGCGGCTGCAACTCCTGCCGCCGCCGCTGCTGCCGATGGCGATTTCACCGACGTGCCCCACACCAACGTCCGCAAGATTATCGCAGATCGCTTAACCAAGAGCAAGCAAGAAATCCCTCATTACTACTTAACCGCTGACGTGCGAGTCGACGCCGTTATGAAGTACATTTCTCCTTGCTTCATCTTCTAAATAGTTCTATAAACCACCTAATGTTTGGCTGGGCAGAATGAGATCCGAATTGAACGCTTCCCTTGCCGCCGCCGACAACGGAAAATTGTCCGTCAATGATTTTGTCATCAAAGCCTCTGCGTTGGCCTTGAAGGCGATTCCGGAAACGAACGCCTCGTGGCTTTCTGATTGCGTCCGCCAGTACTCGTACGTCGACATCAGCGTTGCCGTAAGCACTGACGGGGGGCTCATCACGCCCATCGTGCAAGATGCAGACTTGAAAGGTCTCAACCGAATCAGCAAAGATGTCAAAGAACTCGCGTCGCGCGCGCGTCAAGGAACGCTTCAGCCTAACGAGTACCAAGGAGGAACGTTCACCATCAGCAATCTCGGCATGTTCGGGGTCAAGAGCTTCAGTGCCATCATCAACCCTCCTCAGGTTCAAGCTCAAACTCCTAGATAGTTTCGCAATATCAGTATCCACCTCTCTTGGTACGTTTCCAGGCTGCTATTTTAGCTGTGGGGGGTTCGGAATCTCGTGTCGTGGTCTCTGGTGCAGATGAAGAAGGTAACTTTGAATTCGGTGCGTTCGGAGGTTTTCCACGGAACTGACAATGTTTTGATTTAGGAAACCCCACGTACAGTAGTGCTTCCTACATGACGGTCACCTTGTCGTGCGATCACCGTGTTATCGATGGGGCTGTGGGGGCCCAGTGGCTCAAGGCTTTCAAGGGATACATGGAAAACCCTATGACTCTCATGCTGTAGGCCGGTCGAGGGGGCTCGGCCGGCGACGTGACGCAATAGATCTACTAGTCACAGAGCAGTGGCCGCACGGGCGCTTGGGTCGTTGCTGAGCATGCGGCCAGGCCAGTGCCAGTCAGCTATGGCTACATACATAGACATACATATGTAGCACATTCAGCACATGCTGCTGTCTGCTTGCATCTATTGCTACATAATGACTGGAAGGCCGGAAGGCCCGGGCCGGCCGGGGGCGGCCGGCCTGCCCAGGCCCATAATATGCTGCGGCGGGCCCGCCGGCCTGCAGCCAGGCCCGCTCGGTTGCTAGCAAAAGCACCTATTAATTATTTATTAGCAATTTAATAAATCAAATCATTGCTCCCATGTCTCTGCGATATAATCATCTTCGGCTGCTTCAGCAGAGCCCACTCGCTCCACATTCGCCTCTCCAGCATCAGCATCAGCATTGACTGTTGCTGTAGTTGAAGTTAAGTTGTCAGATTGCTCTGGCGGAGAAGCAGTCGCCTCTGCGCTGCTTTCTTCGGCAACTGTCGGGTCCTTGTTGCCATCGTCTTGGTTGGCGGTCGCAGCATCGCTGGCTGAGCTAGGGGGTTTGGCTTTGGCGGCAGCGCGAAGTAAAGTGGCCGCACTCATCTTTGGCCTCCCACTTTTCAACCGCCCCCAGTTTACCAGTGCGGCGTCGTCGGGGGGCGTGTATGGACGCTCGTCGCCTCCCTGTTGGGCCTCTTCGCCCCCGCCCAACCCCCCTGACTCCCCAGTCTTTTCTTCCGCAGAAAACTCTAGGAGCTTTTTCTCTCCGGAAGCAAAGTTCGTAAGTTCCACGGCCGCTCCTTTGGCAGGACTGGGGTTTGACGCCACACTTTCTTCATCCATTCCTTTCACAGGACTCTCGTCGCCAGTGTAACTGCCATAGCTGGCGTTTGGATCAAAAACGTCGTCTTCTTCTGCAGCAATATTTTCAGCCATATTTTTCATGAGCTCGGGATCTCGACTGTGGGCTGATATGAAAATAGACTTGCGCTTTTGCAACTCGGGAGAAAGGGCCTTGGAGAACGACGCAGTCTGTTTCTGCAATGCAGGAACTGCACGAAAACGCTTGGTTGAAAACTTTCTCCCCAGCGCCCAAATTGTAAACTGCTCCTCTGAGATTCTGCCTTTGCCGTCAACGTCAATTTCCGCAAAAATGGCTGCGCAAATATCGCCCGTGTCGATCAACCCAACCAGCCCCAGCATGACAGCTCCCTTTGTGAAGTCCTGCACGTTGATCGATCCCTTGCTCCTCGTGCCAAGCAGGGAGAGAGCACGCGACGCACGGCACAGGCAAGCGGCCGAGGCCAACAAGGGGGCAAAATCCCTCCGTTTTACTTCGTAGTCAACAACCGCGAGCGAGGCACTGCGGACTCCAAGGTTTCTTTTTTGGGCATCCAAAGTTGGCTCAGAAAGAGCCTCTAGCCATCGAAACGCATCTCGGAGAGCTTTCTGTGATAGGCAATATTAATAATGCAAAAATAAGGGATGGAATGGTACAACGCTTGCAATTCCGAAGCCAGACACGTAAATGATCCTTACTTTGTTTTTGATGAGTGGATAGCTTTGACCGAGCAATCGCTCCACATCAGACATTCGAACAACTGCATTTGAGTTTGTGTTTCCGTTTTTACCACGTTTGCAATCAACCCACATTTGCTTGACGACTTGCGTTTTCCCCAAGGCTTCCAGCAGGGCATTCTCTACAGGCTCAAACTCCTCACGAACGGCCCTTACCAGCGCTTCCTTGCGCTTGGCAATCATTCGAGCTTGCTTGACCGCGTGCCTGTCTCGCCGATTTTTTTCCTTTTCGGCTTGCTTGTTCTTCTTTTCGCGTTCCTTGCTCTCGCGCTGGTTCCGCCACTTGTCCGCCACCTGCCGCAGCAGCGCGTCTAGCTTCCGCTGCAGTCCCCCTAGGGCGTCGCGCAAGTCTTCGTTTTGCGCCAGCACACCTTGCAGAATCTCCACCTCTTCTGCCCGCGTCCCGGCAGCGAGGACCGCTCCTACCCCAAACGACACCGACAGCTCTCCTCCTTCGGCTGGCTTCAAGGCAGTTCCCTCGCGCCCCTCGCCTTCATTGGCTTCTTTAGCCTCTGTGACCCCGTCGACCCCATTCACCCCTTCAGCCCCAACTGTCCTATCACCCTCATTGACACTTGTTCTGCCGCTTGCTGGCTGAGAAGCAGACCCACTATCGGCTTTGTCAGCGGTAAGCTCTTTTGGCTCTGCTACCCCCAGTCTCTCAGTGCATGCAGCCGAAGCAGCCTCCCTCCGCAACACCCGCAGCTTGACCTGCTGAGAAGGCCTTAGCTTGCGCAAAACTCGCCGGAAAACCATCTTCGAGGTGTTGGCTAAGCCGTTTATGGACACAACCTCGTCCCCCTGTCGCAACGCCGACCTCGCCGGGCCATTCGGGTCTACAAAACTCACAACAACGCGCTCTTCCGGGACGACACTCCGCCCTTGAAACAACCAATGTGTGTGCGCACACAAAATCAAAAGAGGGAAAACACTTAGAAACAAAATGAAAAACACACTTTCTCGAAGTCCCTTCACAGAACTTCTCCTTTTCGAGCCTTAAAAAAAAAAAAGCCCCCACAAAACACACACAAATGGATGGCGTAGTCGGTGGATATTTCGATTTGGTCAATTTACCCTCAGCAACAGGAACTGAATCTATTCTGAAGCCCAGCACACTTTTAACCGAGTCCAGTCTAAATAATACAGTGCTATTCTGCGATTTACAACACAAGAAAAGCACGGCAATCGGCACACCTGGATAGGTTCTTTTCAAATTTTTCTTGCGTTTTTGCTATCTCAAGCCGCAGTCGTTTTATCTCTTGCTCCTGGGCGTACTCTCTGGAAAATGTCTTTGTTACACACATCTCAATCATCATAACTAAAGAAAAATTACACATTACCTGCTCAATGCTTCGTCTGTGAGCTCATCAGGCAACTCGCGTCCGGGATTCTGAGAAGTAGAAACGTCGAACGAACTGAATACCACTTGCCACGTCGCACGCAATCAAGTGCTGCACAAACAACCTGTTTTCTCCAGATGGCTCTCTTGTCTTTAAACACAAGCTCCATTCGCCTTTTTGCAGCGAGTTTTCGTGAAGCTGCACTAGGCTTTGACGGAGGGGGTCGCTCGCGTTCTCTTTTTTTTGCCATTTCAAGCAGGGTGCGTTGGTTCTGCATCCATTCCACGTACTGGTTTTCTTTCTTTCCTTCACCCTTGCGCTTCAAAAGCTCTTTTTTGGGGTCAAAGCTGCACTCGCTGCATTCAAGATTTATGTCCCAAGACTCTGCAAACTTTTCAACGGCCTTCGCCGCAAATTCGAGCAGGTTCATTCGTTCATGGCTCTTCTTGTAGGGGTTCGCAGCGCCACTTTGCACGGCGCGGACCATGGCAAACTGAACCGCTGAACAGGAGCGAAAACATCAATTGACCACCAGAGGGATCGACAACAACCGATGCTGCTACCGTCAGTGAATCCAATGCGCTTCAATCGCGCGCGGCCTTCATCTTTGAGCATCCAATGTTGGCACCTGCAGCGCCCTTCGGTTCACAAAAGACAATTGGTCGTGAATGCAAGGGAAATTGCATAGACAAAAGCAAATTTAAGGATATGAAGAAATATTCTCAAATCTTTATGGACAGCATTTAGTGGCCCAACGTAAAAACGTTTTCTGTGCATGCTTATAGTGGGGGCTTGGGTCCACGAGTTGTCAAAGCAGAAAGTGAGTTGTGTCCATTATTGCTGTGCGTGTGAATTGGGAAAGAGAGAGAAACATTATGATCATTGCCCCCCCCACCACCACCATAAGAGAGAGGGTGAGATTATTATAGGATATGTGTAAGGGCTGACGATTTCACTTGGGCTTGTCGGTTTCATGACGATCGTCTTTGAAGTATGCCAACCCACTACAGACAAGTTTGTTGTTCAAGCCATGTAGATGTCTGTAGGCGTCTTTCAGCCAGAATAAACAAACTGTCAAGTTTGACCTTGACTGGTTCGTTGCCACAGTTCGGGGATTGCAACGAATTTGCTCGCTATTTCAGTTTACTTCCTTATTCCTTTTCCTATCTTTAGTTGTTTTTCTCGGTGTGGAGATAAAGGTGGTGAAGGGGAAGGTGAATGGATGAAATGAAACAGAATTTGCAAATAAAGTTTTAAACAATCAACCAGCCGGCATAACAACAGTTTCAGTCAGTCAGTAGGCAGGTCAGTCATTAATATTCAACTCTGTCTGTTGTTGTGTTCTGTTCGCGCGTGCTGTTTTTGGGGTGAACTTTTTTAGATATTGGACGGACGTGTAAAATTATGTGGGATGGGAAAAAACTCTTTTAGAAAATTGCCATCCTTAAAGTTGACTACAGTCAGGCCCGCCACAGTAAAGTTCGCAGTTACAGCCTTGAGATTCTTCATCATCCAAGGACCGGTCTTAATTCTGGCTAGCTGGTATAGACATGGAATATGTACTATCACAATATGTGCCATTGTATATGTAGCCAGAGTCTAATAACCCTAATTTCAGATTAAGTATAGCAACAATATATGTGTATGAGCTGGTTTGTGTATTCCAGTTCGCTGAATTCCAGTTCGTCTACTGCACCCCTACTCTAAAGACTCTGCAACTTCTACTGGTTGGGCTGGTGCTTTAATTTTTGCTTTGGTGTCAATTTTTGGGCCGTGGGTAGTTTGCTTTTCATTTGTTTTACAAATCCTGTGTGTATATGTGTAATAACTTGTGGCTACTAACAATTGAGTCTGTTGATCAAATTACTATGGTTTGTTGAAGCATTTCCCAGCTCGTTTGTCGGCCATTTGTGAGCGTCTAACTTTTGTGCTCTTTTGTTGTTTTTTTTACGCAGCTTGTCGGCTGTCAGAGCCGATGATGACCTGATTCGCTGATGATGGCTCTTGTTCTGTATCCTGCATTCTATTGTTGCCCCCCAACCGATCATTCCTGCCAAAAGAGTGGCCACAAAGGTGGCTGCGCCACTGCTTGCACTTCGAAATCAACCCAAACGCTCACCGTCAATATCATTATCTGTATCTAGTCGGATCGTGCCACGTACGCTCCGTCTCCAGAAAACCTTCTCTCTTTCCCGGGGCTTTACAGCGGCAGCTCCACGGGCTGGCACCAAGGTGGAAAAATACCGCAAGATCTCGGTTCTTTGCTCCAAATGCGGAAATACTTTATTTCGGTATCATAAGAGAAACGGCACGAAAAGCAATTTGGTCAAGATATTCGTCGAAAGGATATGCGGAGACCCGGCTGGCATCCTTGCCGCGCGCAAAGACCCCAACCATTTGACCGAGAGCGAATGCTCGTGCCCTGAGTGCCAGACTTGCTTTGGAAGGCCTGCAATCATTAAGGGCCGCCAAGCAATCAAGGTCATCGGCAACCGAGCTCGTGCAAAGTGACTCTGGTTGCAAGCCGTCGAAAAAAGAATAGAATAGAAAGAAGACCAGGCTCATAATGCTGGAACTTGTTTTCCGCATAAAAATGTAATTGCAAAAGAAAGCAACACCTCCCACTAAACAAGCTTTTACGAGCTACGATAGGACCTACTCTAGTGGTTCATCGGGCCGTCGGCTGGCATAGCCTAGCGTGGCATCTACATATATATAGGTGAACCTACTGTAGAGATTAGTTGCTGGCGTTTCGACGGGCGTACAGGGCAGATCCCACCGAGCGGCCCGAGGAGATCATGTCTGGGTAAGGCCTGTCAGCCACATCTACCCAGCCAATATTGTTGTTCTCGCCATCGAAGCGGCCAGTGACCGACTCATCTCTGTACTGAAACCAATGCGCTCCCACCACTCGCCGCAGCTTTAGGGCTGAGCGCATGTACATCTCGTAGACCGAGGCCCGCTGCTGCTGATCTGAGGCCAGGTGCAGGCCGGGAGACAGCAGTCCCGCATCCATAGCGCCCACATGAAACTCGGACAGCAAGACGGGAACATCGAGCTCGGGTAATAGCGTGTCTCTTGCGGTGTACCTAACAACAAAAAAAAAAACAAAAAACATTATTACAGTGTGTGGTAGTGGAGAGAGCGAGCAGGTGGGCGAACGGTTGGATTGCTACCCATATAGGTCAATAGATACAGCATCCGCATACTTGGCAATGACGCGCTGAACGCCAGTCGCGTTGGACGGGTAGCCTGCGAACTTGCATCCGAGATAAAGCTTCCCAGGAAAAGCACTCCTGACCTCACTGGCCACCACGGAGAAGTACGCCTCGGCTAAAAAGACGAGGCTCAGAGGTAAGGCGTCGTGATAGATAGATGGGGACGACGGCAATGAAAGCAAATGGAAAGGGATCAGTCGTACCAAGGTCTTCGTCGTCGCCGGTGTTGTCTGGCCATTTTAGCTAGGTGGCATATACAATAGAGAATCAGAGGGTGGTGCAGAGGGGAAATACTGCAGGAAAATACTGCAGGAAACACTGTTTTTCATACTTCATTGTCGAAAAAGACTCCAATAAGGTATTCATCGTCGGCATAGCGTTGGACCGCTTGCAGGCCTGCCCGGACGGCAGACCGAAATGAAGAAGAGAATACGTCTGGAAAGCCGCTCGGTAGCAGAGGTGCATCCTGCGAAGCGGCGTTCAAGACAAATGGGGTGCGATCTTTCGGTGATCCTGGAGACACATAAAACATATTTAGTGCACATATTTTAGTGTGTTGCGGTTGCACAAGCCAATCTCAAAGCAATCGGATAACAAAGCGCCGAGGCTGCCGCACCTAGCTGGCCTGAAGCAATGCCCAAGTCGGGCCAGCTGGCCATTGTGTTCATTCCCCAGCTACGCAGCCTCCTGTGGGCCAAGGTCGCACTGGCGTTCTGCCAGGAAGGCCCAAACTTGATCCTCAAATTGTCCTTGACCGGCGTGAACTCGCTGCCAGACATGGGCAGCCGTTCAAACATATGCTCCCTCCCTTGCACGCTGGTCGGGCTGCTCAGCGTGACAACACAGATGCCGTGAGACCAGAACAGGCGACCTGAAGGGTCAACAAGCCACCACTTTCCCCCCCCACTGCGCCAGCCGGAAAGAGCCACTGGCGTCAAGCTGCGGACCCGTGGCCCACCCGCCGAATTTGTTCCATGTGGAAGGACCTGAGTGGCGTTCCAGGTCGGAAGTTTCTTGGCGCAACTGACGCTGGAGGTCGGCATCCTGCGCAACCTTTCCAGGCCAAACCCGGTAGTTGAGTTGGCCGTATGTGTCCACAAAAGGAAACACGGCATCATCCAGCGGAGACGAAGCGTTGCCACAAGGCGCGAGCCACAATTTAGCGCGAAAATTGGACACTTCGACCATCTGGACAGGAATATCAGGAGGGGCGTTGCCTGGAGCGACAGCGTCGAACCACACGGCCTCTACGTAGCTTGTGTTGGGCTGCTGCCATGTGTTGCTTACTATTTGCCCAGGAACTCCCGACATCCCAGGAAAGCGACCAGAAAGGTTGTGTGGCAGTGAGCAAGCCGAGGAATGTTGATCCTCAGTGTCTTTGTTTGGTTTGGAGGCACGATGGCGATGCCCGTGTTGGCTTTGGAAGTCATTCCATTGAGGCGGCCGAAAAGAGCGGCCTCGGACGCCCCAATATTGGTAACATCAACCAGGACAGCAGCGAAATTGGACAAGTTCCAAGGATGCTGCAGCGCTGGGACATGCACACTGGCATTAAATACCCCCTCGTCAAACTGCAAACGGAGCGATTTGGGTATGCTGCCAGTGGTCGCTGAAGCTCCATGACTTGTGACACTCTGGGGGTCAAACTCTAGAGGGGTGTCTGAACCATTGCACTTGCACCAAAGCAGCGCCCCACAGACCAAACCGGCGCTTCCTTTCATATCTAAAATTGAATGAATATTGTTTTGAAGAACAGAAACAAACGCAAGCCACATTTCCAAAATAAAAACAAAATGCAATCTTCCCTCCCGGCTCGCTTGTCAGCAGAAGAGCCCAAAAAATTTCTTTAATGATTGAATTTTTACTTGAGTGGCTCTCTCCCTCTCCTACGTGCATTGGCACTTGCAGAGGAGGCAATTGAAAAAGAGACAATCCAAAAAAATAAAACAAGCTCCAGTATAATTTTTTCTTGCAATCTGTATTGCGTTGCTTATGTACAATATTACGATAATGAGACGGATCCAATGCAATGGTCACATGGCGTTTGTAGCGGGCTGGTAATCATGCTAGGACCTGCAGCGTGGCGGCTGATTGATTCGCAGCAGCAGGAAGCTGGCAAGCTGTAGTGGCGGGATGTCTCAATGCACCAGGTGACATAGTTTGTTCCGAACCTTTCTGTCTCACATCCAGATTAGACCTTGGTCACAATGCAGTTGGAATTGCCTGTGATGCCCACGGCGGAGGAGCCTGCGTCGACTCTCGTAAAGACCAGATTCACGGTGGCTGTAGCCTCCGCTGCCACTGTCACAACGGCCGTCAAACGAGGGCGCTGTGTGTAGGATTGCAGGCCAGAACCGCTGAAAGCGCCTGGTTGGTTCCAAACATGCGCTTGCATCTCGTAGCCCAGTAAACCGTCTGTCAGTTCGACACCTATGTAGGGAGCCACATTGTCGAATTCCTGGAAAGAATGTAACACAAGTGGAACATGCAGCTTTCATCAACCGGGGGCTTTAAAAGGCAGCAGAAACGGTACCATGCCCAGAAATCGGAAATAGCAGTCCTGGACACAGACAAGGATGCAATGAGGAAGGGTACATTCATAAGCAAATAAAAGTCTTTAGGAAAGCAGCTATTATCCTACCACTTCATAAGTCCTTGCAACACCAAACGCTTGGAGAGCAATGGAGTCACTGTTAATCGTGATACCCCCACTGTCGCGTGCCCTGTAAACGCCAGAGAAGGTCAATTTCTGGCCGGTTTGCAAGTTGAGGCCATTGGCATTGAAGTACGCCTTTTCCTGGTGGTGCAAGTCAACCAAATGTTTTGATGCGCTCGCACTCCAATTTCTCTTCAAACTCGAAAGCAAACGCAGGCGGAAACACCACAGGATAGGGCTAGCTCACCTTAATGAATTCGTCGGCCCGCAGGTAGCTCGTCACCGGCATGCCC
>JACKZZ010008927.1_pt1 | contig 11403 bp, 11 predicted proteins | sample 8027871 | NCBI WGS metagenome assembly JACKZZ01 (sample SAMN15724774, study PRJNA655200) | protist metagenome | isolation source: fluorescence activated cell sorting (FACS) single amplified genomes of... | place: USA: West Boothbay Harbor, Gulf of Maine | collected 2000-07-19
GTTGGTGGCCTCTCAAAGCCCAGGTGGTTTCGGTTTCTCGTCATACACCACATGACAATATCTTCTCCCCAATTCACTACATCTTTTGGATCAAACATAGGTAAACTCTGTCTGTCTTTGTCACAGTTAGAACCTTCAATCGCTACCATTTTAGAGTTTAACATAGTTCAGCAGAGTTAGGTTAAGTATACTTTGTAAGTAACCAATTCTTATTAAAGAAAGGTGAAGAGCAACATAAAACTTGCTTTTATTTCTCATTTTATCATACAATACCACAACGTATCATATTCAGTTTTATCTTCATTCTCTCGTTGTTGCATATCAACTTAATAATCACTAATACTGTTTATCTAATAATTTCATGAGTTTTAATCCGTTTGACCTACTTTTTCGTGTATCATACAAAGTAGTCCAAACTCTATCTTTGTAGATGACGAAGATACAACTACAATAACCACATCTAGACATTTATTAGTACCTCTATGTTTCTGTACTTATAGCGGTCCCTTCACCTTCAGTGTCTCTAGGCTATTGTATGTTATACGTCTACTCTAATTACTACACTAGTACATTAACTATTATTGTCAAGTATTCTATCATACTTCAACATACCAGAATATACACTAGTGTCGGCCCCATTTTTGGACCACCCTTATGTCGAAAATAGAACATACAGGTACTACTAAGAGTCTAGATATGGTTATTGTAGTTGTATCTAGAAAGATAACTATGTATTGAACACGAAAAAGTAGGTCAAACGGATTAAAACTCATGAAGTTATGAGATGAATAGTATTAGTTATCATTATTAAGTTGATAGACTGAATATTTGCAACAACGATTCAAGGTAAGTTGTTGTATGGTACTTCAGTATGATAACAGGAGAAACTCAATTGCGAGAAAAACAAGATTAATATTGCTTTTTACTTCTTTTCTTTAAAGCAAGAGATAAATGATCGTAATGCAAATGTCATTGCACTACTATATATCACACAACAGCGGTTTCATCTCGATAGGATTCGCTGTCTGCTCATATATAAATCAACTGTCTTTTTATTACAATCAATAGCTCACGCGCGAAAAATTATTATAAAATTAACCAAAATGTCCAGAAAAATGGAAAAAAAATAATAAGGGAATATCATGAATATCATCGAATATTTGTTTAAGAACGAAAACTTCAATAACCTTAATTGATTACTGTGTGGTTTTACTTGTACTGCACTGGATTTTCATGGGTGCCATTGAGTCACTTTGTAAAGTAGTTATACATATTCAATAATTAAATGTGTATCGTCGAATCAGTGATGTTAGTGCTCTCAGAGATGTGCATCCTTGTGGAGCCATCTCTATCACTCTTCGAATTAGAATACACGGAAGAATAAGATTATTATTTGGGTCTTACTAGTACATGATACAAGACATGATGTCGTGTGATAAGCACCACCATGTCTTTTCTCCTTCTGTGCCAATCTGCTGATGCAATATCATTCTCATTAAGAATTTTATCTCCATTCTAATTATAATATTACCTAATATTCCTACCGTGAACTTCATATTCACAAATTTATTGTTTCAAACATTTTACAGTTTGAGTCATAAAAGCAAAAGAGATTCATAAGAATTAATGTACTGTCATGAATAGAATCATTATACTTCTATAAATAAGCTCACACGTCGCCACCACGAATTACAATGACATCAATAGAACACCGGGCAATTAATCACTAGTTAGTTACCTCCATTAATCTATACTATTCTTGTCCAACTTTTTATAGAATGTTGACATATATTTAATGCTTTATCATAGTTCTTATTACTTATTGAGAATGCTTCTTCTAGTGTTTCAAAATATCCTTCTAAAGCCTTTTCAGTAAGAATCATTACTGTTGATAACCATTCCTACCAGAACCTAATAATAATACTATTTTTGTTCTTTAGTTCGTTAACCGAACCTTTTTGGTAATACAGCTCACAACATGAAGGTGTCAATTTATTTTTTGTTGTAAACCTGTTTCTATTCGAACCATATTATGTATTACTACATAATTCTTACATAGTTATGTGAACTCGTGTTTAGAATCACATTGTAGATATTTCTTTTGTTCGATGAGTTGGAAATAGCCAATAGGGTATCAGTTAGTGGCAATCTTGCTTTATCAGATTCTCTCTGACTTTTACTGTCACAATTTTATGATAGTTTCTAGAAGATTCTAAGAATAGTGTAGAATGTTCTACATTTATAAAGTATTAGATGTAATACAAAAGACTCAAAGAATAATAAAGGGTCTAGAAAATTCTATAGAATTATCTAGATTGTTCTGAAGAATTTTCTAGAACATTCCCTAGAATCTCTCTGAATTGAGTTTGAATTTGTACTTTATTAATTTATCAACTATTTACTTACGATTATTTGTCGAAACTCAACTCGCTTGTTAAGCGTGCTTTTGACCTTGATAAGTACCTTGTAACGGTTGCCAATACTACTTTTTCATATCACTTTGCTCTTCATAATAATTGCAATTAGTTTCTTGTCAGTAGACAATCGAAGTATCTGTATAGCAGACTTGCTATTGAAAATTTGAATTGCTAAACTGGCAATTTCAATAACAGCTATAGCTATGGTAGTGTGGTAATTAAAAAAACAGGATAGAACGGATTCGCTTTGCTCTTCCTACGAGCATATGTTTCGGGCCTACGCCCTGGTTCTATGACCATACCAACTTAGGATTTTAGCTAGCGATTCAATCATAGCTCTTCTTTCACCCCTATTAACCTTTATTAACTATTTTATTATTTATTTATTAAAAAATGAAGATATATAGTATATATTATTTATATTTATAAGGGTGAAAAGGGTAAGGTAATAATAAGAATATAAGTATTTTTATAAAAATCATAAATATTACAAATAACAGTTTCCATATCAATACCATCCACCAGAGCCACCAAAAAACATAAATATTACAAATAAAAGTTATTTCCTCAATACCCATCCACCATTTCCACCAAAATAATATAGCAAATTGAAGAAGCATAAGAATCATCATAATAATAAGAATCATAATGTTAAGAATCATGATAATTTGAAGAAGTATAAGCATAATATGTATAAAGGGAGTTGCGAAAAAATTGAATAAGGATAATCATCATTTTACTTGTTTTACGGGGACATTTTCTACGTTAATCAAATGAAAATCATCATGATGATATCACCTAATTATTTTGGAGCTCAGTTAGGTTGTATGCATGCGGTGAAATCAATAAATGTTATGGTTTTATTGATGATATAAATAAGTTAAATTGATTGTAAGTATCGTTGATGCTTTTTTGTTTTAAAATGCTTTGCTTTGTGTGCATATGTAAATTTGCCTCCACATTCACAGTCATGTTTTTGGTTGATTTTATCTTTATTATTAACTCTATATTCTCTGATTTTTTCCTTATTATCAATTCTCCATTCCTTTTTTGTTCTACCTGGTATAACCTTATTGACACATTCATTATTTTCAATATAACTTCGCTCCCTTGCATGTAATTCATCTTTTGAACCACATGGGTATAACTCTATCAATAAAATATAACAACTTTCATCGTCTAGCAATGGAAATGATGTAACAAAACGACATTTACCTTTTTTATAACGTTTGTAACTTTTCCTATGATATGTCATTCTCATTGCGCATGTTTTTTCACATGTGCTTCCATAATAAGTCTGTCCATTTCCGACAATCTTGTAAATCTTTCCGTTTTGATAATTTACCATATTACTAACGATGTGTTGGAATTTTTTTTTTGACGATGTGTAAAACTATACTAAACTTATGTTAGTGTATATTATAGTAGTTTTTTAAAAAGAAAAATATCGTGTGATGACATTTGAAGTCAATCACACGATATTTTTTTTTATTTCAGTCATTTTTTTTGACTTCAATTTTTTTTTTTGTTCTTCAGTCATTGCAGTGACATCGGGGATTGAACCCGGGACGGATATGTTTTGAAGCTTCATGATATCTGCAAATACCAATTCACCTTATTCATTCCTTGAACATATTCATGAAATTGCTCGGATTATATATAAACCTTTACATAATTTTCTTTGAATTCAATGCTGTGACCTTTTTATTAATTCTTGCTTGTTTCTTCACAATTTTCTTATTCACTCCAGCAACACCTTTATTTATTTTCGTATTTACAGTCCCTTGGACTTTACCAATTTTCTTATGAATTTTATGTTCAACCCCATTCACTTTTTTCGTTACTTTCTTTTGAACACCATTAATTTTTGATTTCATCTTAGCTTGCATTCTGTTAAACTTCTTATTGATCTTGTCCATGATATAATATATAAAACAGATATTATTTTTCTCAGTATATATAAATAATGAGCTATAATTTTACAACCGATACCCAGACAATTGTAATCAACAGCAATTTCCGAACATCTGGGGACCGTAATGATTGCTGGATTCCAATGCATAATAAACTCAATCCAATTTATGATTTATATCATTGTAAAGTTTTAAATGCACCACTAAATAGTTATAATACTGTAGATGCTAGACGTAATATATGCCTTGAATCGTTTGATTTTTTTGAGGAATCATACGCAAACAATAAAAAATACAATTCTCAGCCTATTATCAATAGTGTCAGAGCGCACCCAGCACAACAATATACCAAAAAACCAAAAATGTCATACATTGTTAAAAATTTCAATAATAAGACCATCAGATTTATGATAACAGATTTATCAAACGGCAGAGAAAAAGCAATAAATATATCAGGGGCTCGTCATTGGACATTAATATTAGCATGCACACCAATATACGAATCAATAAAACCAGATTGTCAATTTAAAATGTATAAAACTATTTCAGACAATAACGATAAGAGGTTTTGTATGAACATAATTGGTCATTCAGAAGACGAATATATTAATATACCAGCAATTCATAATAGTTATAACCGATATCATGTGGAAGTAATTGATATACACATGATGCAGTTAAACTTATCTTCTGCAGGTGTTGAAGAATATATTTTAATTACATGCTTTGACTGGGCTGAGAACCCAAGTAATATTTATAGCGAGCATGTTTTAGGTCCTATTGCTGACCATGAATATCACACTCCATTTTATGACGGATGCCATGCAGATATTAACAGCACATTTATAATTCAAAATATGAAACAGACCAGAAATATTAGATTTAGGATGCTAGACCAAACATTTACTACAGTTGATTCATCAAGAATTTTAGCAGGATTTCAATATATGATAAAATTTTTAATAACCCCAATTGATTAATTAATTATTGATTAATTTTTTTCTCATATAAATATAATGAATTCAAGACAATTTACATATACATTAAATACAGATGAAAAAAAAATGGACGAAGACCCTGATTATCATCAATTTTACATGGATTTTGGAGGTTTGGGAACATCTTATGACCATTTTCAATGTCAATGCACAGGTTTCAGCTGTAATGTAAATGATATGGTCACACCACCATTATATATATCAGTATCTGTTGAAAATCTTGCTGAAGAATATTATAGCAATCAATTAAGCAGTAATGAATGCGTTCTTGCCACGATTTTAACAACAACAAACGGTGGCGGTATATTAGATTCATCACAATGCACTATATTTAACTGTAGTAATTTGAAACAAAAAAAGCGATTAAGATTTAGCTTGCGAGGGGAAGATTTAGCATTATTAACAACAGTAACAGCACCACATAATACAATATATATACAACTTGAATTGCTTTTAACACCAATTGCATAATTATGTATTAAAACCATTCATTCTAATAAATTGCATCTTTGCCGATATTGTGCAATCAGTGCCAGATTTTACATGATAATCATTATATATTATTACTTTATATCTATTCGCTTCTGTGCAATTATAATAATATTGCACATTATAATAAAACACAGGTAATATATTTGTTGCTGTATCTCGTGATTCCCCCATTATCCAACTTTTTTCTTCTTCAGAGCCAGCACCATCAGTATCCCAAATTACAATTTGTGATGTGCATCTTTCAAAATCTGACATATTTTTAGCATTAACCATCAAATTAATATGGTAATATCCAACATCTAATTTGAGAGAACCAACACTCATTGGATCCCAAGTAGCTGTATGTTCATACCAAGTATTATCACTAAAATGTCGTGAGCCTTGAAAATAATAACCAAAGTCAACGTGTGTGAATAGTCTCGGTAATCCCATATCTGAAATATCAACCGTATTAGTTGTAATTTGTGTTTGTAAATTATTAGTTTGGTCTTGGACATTGCTTGTTGTTGTGGAAATATATTGAAAATTATTATTATCAGTATTACCAGCACCAATTAAAGAAGCGTCTAATTTATTACTACTGTTAATTAAAGTTGTATCAACTAATCCATTCGCACTTATATCTAGTAATAACTGCCTTTCTGAATTAGTATAAGGATAATATTGACTTTCTAAGGATGTTGGAAAAGATATAAGTGATAAGCTACATGATGTTGTCACGAATAAATTCCAGATTGTAGTTGTTGGAGACGTAATAATAGTCTCATCAAAATCATATTCAATATCTTGTGTATCAAACTCTAAATTTGAAATTCTTGTTTCATAATCATCAACATGTGATGCAGTATTTTGCGTCGTGACATCTGCGAATTCAAGCTGTTGTAATCTAATTTCACCACCAGCATTTACACTAAAAACAACTATATTATTATCGTTCTGACATTTAAATAAAATATCGCTATTTTTAATATTATTGAATCCTGTCACAGTTATTTCTTTATTTAATGATGTTATTATTTGATTATCAACATTATATACGGTTTGTAATGACATTTCACTTATATCAACAGTATTAGTTAATATATTTACAGTATTAGTTGATATATCAACAGTATTAGTTAATATATCTGTAGTATGTGTATTAATCTGAGATTGTATATTAGAATTCACACCATCTAAAAATGAAATTTCATTATCTGATATAATAGCACTTTTAGCATTTATAACAGAGCCATTAAGCATAGTAATTTGATTATCAATTATTAAATCGCTTGTTTCAACATTTGATAAATAGATATTATCAGCATTCAAATCAGCAGTTGTAATTTCATCAAGTGTTAATGACCTCAAACCGTTAATAGTTGGATTATTTAAAGAATTCATTCCATTCATTATATATTAAATTAGAAATTAATATTTTTCTAATTTTTAAAATAAATTAAATTGTCATTAGTTGCTCAATATTGAATATTACAAAATCCATCTTCAATGACGATAACCTGGTCATACAATGCATAAGTATCAATTTTAACAGAGTTGACAGTTGAAGCATCACCACTATATTTTAAATTAAGATAGATATCTTCAGTTGAACTGTTATAACCTTGATAAACATCAGTTAAACCAGAAGAACTGTAACTTTCCAAATCAACACCGACATAGAAAGATGAGCCAAAAGATGTTGCTTTAGTTAAAATACCAGTTTCAGTATTTGCAACCGGGTCTTTCATATTATAACTAGCCATATTAATAGATGGTTCATGATTTAGATCAGAAACAGATCCAATAGCTCGCATACATTCAGTGAAGAATTCCGCAACGCTATTTGGGGCTTTAGTTGGAATACTCTTGCTTCCTAATCGCAATGTATATGAATCAAGTCCAAAATGATTACTATCCATACTGAAATAAGTAGCAGTTCCAGCGCTATATTGTCTGAATGACGTAAAAAGAGACCTCAAAGAATTGAATTTAGATGGAACAGGAACGCTTAATTCTGCATCTGGTGCAACATTAGCAGTATGACTATAATTGCGAAAATCTTGAACAACCCATTTCAATGGCTGACCTTGAAGAGAATTTTCAATAATTTGCATACCTGAATCACTCAATTCCATAAAATTACATACATATTCAACTTTTGTTAATTGTAAAGGAATAGCACCCATTGCTCTTGATGCATTAATAGCCTGTAATCCATTGGACACAATTTGCAATTCTATTCTCAAAGGCGCCCCTGTCATTTGAAAGAGTGGAATATACTTTTCTGATGTTGAAAGGAAGTTCATAATAGGAATGGTATATGTTCTTTCAGTGGTTGTTCCAGCATCAGCTAAAGCAACAATTCCATTCAATTTCTCACCGGTTAGACTCAATGAATCAACAACAGCATTTGTAGTATTAACCCAACTTTTAGATTCACAGCCAGCCAATACATTTTGCTTTCCATGTGTGGAATCACCGGATTGCTGTAAAGACATCATCATAGAAACGAGGTTTCCGTAATTATCTATGTCGCTAATCAATGTGCTACCATGAAAACAACGAACACGACTGAACAGACTGTGCACAGATTTATTCAAACGTAGAAATTCAGCAACAGCACCTCCAGAATTAGATGCTGTAAGATTAAATTTAAGAACGGAGTCAGCACCACTCATTACAAGATTACGACCAGTTGGGATATTAATAATTATGGTCTCTCCAACACCATAAGTTTGACCATTTTGGGGACTTATGTTGTTGGTATAATTTCTGGCATACGAGGTTTCTATATTATTCTGATAGAGAGCATTACGAGGCAAAGACATTATTAATATATATCTATATAAAAATTTTTGCTATTAAACAAAAATTTACAATTTAATAAAATTATTTTTATCTAAATCCACTACCACTTTCTTCATTTGCTATTTTTTGCAGATGCTTACGGCTATTGAATTTACTTAATGAATCACTCTTTTTATTAGCTTTTTTAATGGCTTTTTTGCTTTTACGTTCATATTTATCATGCAATTTATCAGCTTTTGATACAGCACGATTTCCTTGATGAACACCAGTTTCTAATAATTTTGTAGCACTACCTACTAACGGAATTGATGACACACCAGCTTCATTAAGACCATGAACCAAAGAATCAGCAACTCCTAGCACTTTTTTACTAACATTCAATGCTTTACCAGATTTAGCAATTATTCTATTATTAATTTTCTCAGCTTTGTTTAAAACCCCTTTTGTTTTCTGACCCAATCTGTGACTACCCTTATCTATTTTTTTTGTTAAACGTCTAACACCTTTATTAATTTTCTTTCCGAGATTTCGCATATATAATTGAATTAGACATTTTTTTACGACATCACTCAATTATTAATAATAAATTTATATTCCAATGTAATCCATTCAAATTCAATAAATCACCGTCTTGGTCCAATAATTGAATATGCAGGTTAGTTAAATTATGAATTTCATGAATAATTGATGTTATATCATTAATGTTCTTGTAATTTATGATACTACCCATTTGGGAATCAATAGGAATACTTGTAATAATTGATGCTTTATTAGGCGTTACTGAATTGATGTTATTCAATATGAAGTTACTGCTTGATATCTGTAAATTACGAATTGTAAAGAAATTGATGCCAATAGTTGATATTAAAACCTGTGATGTTGAGGAATAAGTAACATTATCTTCAAATCCGATTAATTCAAAACATGTTGATGAACTTAAGAAACTAAATTCTAAGCTACTGTGTGTAAATGTAATTTTGTTAGTCGCAGATGAATAATTTATTGAAAATCCTGGTTGTAACTGTGACGTTAAATAAGTGATTAATGTATTAATATTATAATTAGCTTTTGTTATTATTAAACTATATGGAATGCTATTGACTTTATAATTTAATATGTTATTGGTATCATTTATATTATAAAATGAATATGGTATGACAGCATCTATTACTGATATTGATGCACGATGTCTTTTTTTGATGGTTATATTCGGAACTGTAAATATACAGTCGGTTGTTCCATTTAAATATTGGTTAGCTCGCTTTGAATTCAGTATCAGTTGAATCTTTTCAGTCATTTTTAATATAACATGAGATAAATAAAATTATTTAAATTATCTCTCAGAAATAATAATATTCTGTAATTTTTCATGTAATTCCTCAACAGAACATTTTTTAATTTCTTCTGTTGGTATTTTGGTCGTATTCATGTCAATAATTTTATTCCAGTCGTCATAAGAAATTTGATTATAGCTGATACAATTAATTTCATCAGTAAATATTCTATTATTTCTATTCAATTTAGGTTTATCAAGCCCTGTCACATTATTTAAATCAATTGTGTTTTTGCATGGACAGTTATACGTTGTATAATCTATGAAATAGTCAATTTCTGAACATTCATTACAGTTGTTTTTTGATTCCTCAGCCATTAATATAGTATAGTAAAATTAATTTTCATCAATCTCAAGTAATTTAAAATTCTTTCTTAATGAACCATCTTTATTATTAATATCAAGATGGTTATACATCTTGTCATAAACATAATTATAAATCTGGTCAGATTTATCTTTTTTCATCATTAATATTTCAGAGCGAATAAGCTCCCATTCCTCGGTATTTGGACGAAATAAGGTTACATGCGTTAAAATTCTGCGTAAATCAACTGGAATCATCATGTATGTCTGAACTATAAACACAATATATAAGTTAGCGTGTCTTGATACGTTCATTATTTCCTTTAATGCTTGTTGAATGTCTGCCTGTCTTAATATAGGTCCGAAATCATCAATAATAATACAGGTATGTTCAAATTCTGTTTTATTCTCTATGCATTGCTCTTTACGTTCTAATGCATCTTCATGGATTTCATGTAGTAAATCTGCTGTCAATTCATAATGTATATTTTCATGGTCATAAAATGGATTCTTTTTAACCGAATTAAATGAACTATGACGCACGATATATTCAATCTCATCAAAAATACCACGAAGGAATTTTTTACTCTTGAATAAACTCAAAAATAATGAACTCTTTCCTGACCCTCCCTTACCACAAATGGCCCATATGGTCCCATTATGACGAGGTAAATTTTCATTTATATCATCTATATAAACACCGAATGCTTCTTTGACTGGTTCAGTTTCTGGCAAATTATTGTTTATGGTCTTGATTTTTAACTTTTTACTCATATAATAACAGTTTAGATTTTTTTAATATACTTATATATTATAAGATGTCTGAAAATAATGAAAATCCAGAAATTGTAAGCAATAGTGAAAATGAAACCAGCGAACCATTAACCAAACGTAAAATAGGACGTCCAAGAAAAGAAAAAGTTCCAAAGCCTGATGGTCGTAAGGTCAGATCTGCAAAACAAATTGAAGCATTTGAAAAAGCCAAGGCCACACGTGATAGAAACAGGATTTTAAAAAAAGAGAAAGAGGATGAACGATTAGCCGAGATCTGGGCAAAAAAACAAAATCAACAAAAAATTGAAAAACAGGTTATTGAATCAAGTGAATCAGAAAGTGAATTATCAAGTGAATCAAGTGAAGAAGAAGTAGTAGTTAAA
>JACKZZ010017223.1_pt1 | contig 11403 bp, 10 predicted proteins | sample 8027871 | NCBI WGS metagenome assembly JACKZZ01 (sample SAMN15724774, study PRJNA655200) | protist metagenome | isolation source: fluorescence activated cell sorting (FACS) single amplified genomes of... | place: USA: West Boothbay Harbor, Gulf of Maine | collected 2000-07-19
TAGCGCTAATGTTGCCAGGTGTTCTTCCAAGCATCGTTTTTGCTTCGTCACCTACAGCTAATACAGTTTTTTTTCCATTATTATCAGCAATGGCTACTACAGAGGGTTCATTTAAAACTACTCCTTGCCCTTTTAAAACAACAAGTGTGTTGGCAGTTCCAAGATCAATCGCCATATCTTGACTCCAAATACTACTTAAATTTTTAAACCAATTAGCCATCTTAATTATATACCTTTCACTTTTTGAGTTTCATGCTCCATTGGAGCAGTTTTTTTTCTTTTAATAATCATTTTATTTAAAGCACTTAAATAAGCATTAGCTGATGCTACTAATGTGTCAGTATCCGCAGCTTGTCCAACTGCAGTCTTTCCTTCTTCTTCAATTCTAACACTTACTGTAGCTTGTGCATCAGTTCCTTCAGTAACTGCATGAACTTGATACAATAACAATTTTACATTATGAGGATATAATACTTTGATGCATTTAAAAATAGCATCTACAGGTCCATCTCCTGTTTCAGATGTTTTTTTAACCTCTCCATAAACATCTAGTGTCATTTCTGCTTTTTGAGGTTCACCTGTTCCAGCAAAAACTTTCAATGATTTTAAATTAATCATATATTTATCTAAAACCAAACTATCATCAACTAGTGCTGCAATATCATCATCATAAACGTGTTTTTTCTTATCAGCTAAAATCTTAAATTTTCCAAAAGCTGTTTGAATTACATCATCAGTTACTTCTCCATAACCAAGATCATTCAATTTTTCTTTAAATGCATGTCGTCCTGAATGTTTTCCCATAACAAGAGATGTTTTTTTAACTCCTACACTTTCAGGTGTCATAATTTCATATGTTTCTCTATTTTTAAGCATTCCATCTTGGTGAATGCCTGCTTCGTGTGCAAAAGCATTTTTTCCAACAATTGCTTTATTAAACTGAACAGGAAAGGTTGCATTTGAAACAACTTTAGAAGCTTTACTTAACAATTCAGTTTTAATTCCAGTTGAATAAGGCATTAAATCATTTCTTGTTCTTATCGCCATTACAATTTCTTCAAGTGCAGCATTACCTGCTCTTTCACCAATACCATTAATTGTACATTCAACTTGTCTTGCACCAGCTGAAACACCTGCTAAAGAATTTGCAACAGCTAATCCTAAATCATTATGACAATGAACGGATAAAATTGCTTTATCAATATTTGGGACTTTATTTTTTAATGTTGTAATTATTTTTGTAAATTCAGCTGGAATTGTATAACCAACAGTATCTGGAATATTTATTGTTTTCGCTCCACTGCTAATTGCAAGCTCAACTGACTTACACATATAATCCATATCAGTTCTTGTGCCATCTTCACAAGACCACTCAACATCATCTGTTAAATTTCTTGCATAAGTTACACTTTCTTTTATTGCTTCCAGAACTTGTTCTGGTGATTTATTCAACTTGTGCTTCATGTGTAATGGACTTGTTGAAATAAATGTATGTATTCTAAATCTAGGGGAAGCTTTTAAAGCTTCATGACATACATCTATATCTTTTTTACTTGCTCTTGAAAGTCCACAAGGAATAGAATTTTTTAAAATCTTACTTATCGCAGTTACCGCTTCAAAATCACCTGGAGATGCAATTGGAAAACCAGCTTCAATTATATCTATACCTAATTCATCAAAAATTCTTGCAATTTGAATTTTTTCCTCAAGACTCATTGATGCACCAGGTGACTGCTCACCATCTCGCATCGTAGTATCAAATATAAAAATTTTATCTTTGTCGCTCATAACCAATAAATTTAGAAAATCTATAATACAATCTATAATAGAGATTGCAAAATAAATGTTATATTTTGGCTATAATTTATGATCGATTTAGGTTTTTAGTAAAAATTAACTCTTATCACTATCTATTAATTTTTTCTTACCAATCCAAGGCATCATGGCTCTAAGTTCTGCACCAACCTTTTCAATTGGATGATCCGCAAGATCTTTTCTCATTTTTAAAAAGTTCTTTTGGCCATCTTCACACTCTTTCATCCAGTCTTTTGTGAACTTACCAGATTGAATATCAGCTAGGACTTCCTTCATTCTTTTCTTGCTCTCGCTATCAACAACCTTTTTACCAGATACATACTCTCCATACTCTGCTGTATTGGAAATTGAGTAATTCATATTAGCAATTCCACCTTCGTAAATTAAGTCTACTATCAGCTTTACTTCATGTAGACATTCAAAATATGCCATTTCTGGTTCATAGCCAGCTTCAGTTAGGGTTTCAAAGCCATTTTTAATAAGCTCAACTAATCCTCCACATAAAACTGATTGTTCACCAAATAAATCTGTTTCACACTCATCTTTAAAGGTAGTTTCAATAATACCAGATTTCCCCCCACCTATTGCTGAGGCATATGATAACGCAAGGTCTCTTGCTTTACCTGTTCCATCTTGATGAACTGCAAATAAACATGGAACTCCACCACCTCTTTCAAACTCACTTCTAACCAAGTGACCTGGTCCTTTTGGAGCAACCATAAATACATCTAAATCTTTTCTAGCATCAATCAGCTTGTAATGAATATTTAATCCATGAGCGAAAGCTAAACTTGTTCCTTGTTTGATTCTTTGCTCAATATGATTTTTATAAATTGAAGCTTGCAATTCATCAGGTGTTAAGATCATTGCAACTTCTGCCCATTCAGCAGCATCTGACATATTCATAACTCTTAATCCTTTTGACTCAGCTTTGGCTTTACTCGCTGATCCATCCCTAAGCGCTACAACAACTTCTTTGGCTCCACTATCTTTTAAATTTAGTGCATGTGCATGACCTTGGCTTCCATAACCAAAAATTGCTATTTTTTTACTTTTAATTAAATCTACATCTGCATCTTTTTCATAAAACATTTTCATTTTTTTTCTCCTATTGGTAATTAATTTAAAATTTCTGCACCTCTAGTCATTGCTACCGCTCCCGTTCTTGAGGCGCTGACAAGACCAAGTGGTTTTAAATTCTTTATCATACTATCTATTTCTCTTCTTAAAGCTGTTATTTGAATTACAGCAGATTTATTTGTCTGATCTAATATAACTGGATTATACTTTTTACAAGCATTTAAAGCTTTCTTAATTTTGATAGAATTTGCAACAATTTTTAATAGAGCCATTTCTTTAAATATCACTTTTTTATCTTCTCTTTTAAAATTAACAACATTATGCACTGGAACTAATTTTTTAAGCTGCAAGACAATTTGTTCTATAACTTGTGGTGTCCCTGTTGTGACAATAGTAATTCTAGAAAGGTTTTTTTTATGGTCAATTTCAGCAACTGCTAAAGATTCAATATTATATCCTCTACCTGAAAATAGCCCTACTACTCTGGATAAAACACTTGCTTCGTTATCAACCCATACAACAATAATGTGTGTATCAATTTTTCCAGATTTACTCGGTGTGCTATATGCGGATTTAGATTTTACCATTTAAACTAACGCTTTTCCTTTTCCTGTAATTTTATTTGCATCCTGATCCTTTGGACCTAAAAGCATTTGGTTGTGAGGTTTTCCCGATGGGATCATTGGAAAACAATTTTCTCCTTGATCTACAAGACAGTCAAAAATAACAGGTCTATCTGTGTTAATCATTTCTTCAATTTTTTCATCTAATTCACTTGGATCTTTTGCTCTAATACCAACACATCCATAAGCTTCTGCTAATTTAACAAAATCTGGTAAAGCTTTTGAATAACTTTCAGAATAATTTTTTTCGTGTAGTAGCTCTTGCCACTGTCTAACCATTCCCATATATTGGTTATTTAAAATAAATATCTTTATTGGCAAATTATACTGAACTGCCGTTGATATCTCCTGCATATTCATAAGAATTGAGGCTTCACCTGCTATATCTACCACTAGTTTTTTTGGATGAGCTACCTGAACACCAATAGCTGCTGGTAATCCATAGCCCATTGTTCCAAGACCCCCAGATGTCATCCATCTATTAGGTTTATCAAATTTATAATGCTGTGCTGCCCACATTTGATGCTGTCCGACTTCAGTTGTAATATAAGTGTCACTGTTTTTTGTTAATTCGTACAATCGTTGAACTGCATACTGAGGTTTAATAATTGTATCGCTGTTCACAAAACTTAAAGATTGTTTAGTCCGCCATTTTTCAATTTGTAGCCACCAGTTTGAAATTTTTTGTTTATTAGATTTTTCTAGATTTAATTTTTTCTTTTTTAATGTTTTGGTCGTTGAACTGATTACATCCGATACATCACCAACTATTGATAAATCAACTTTAACTATTTTATTGATTGAGGATGGATCTATATCAATGTGAACCTTTTTTGATTTAGGGGAGAACTCATCTATTTTTCCTGTAATCCTATCATCAAACCTTGCACCAATATTAATTAATAAGTCACAGTCATGCATTGCATTATTAGCTTCATAAGTTCCGTGCATCCCAAGCATTCCTAAAAATTGATTATCATTTCCAGGATAAGCACCTAGGCCTTGTAAAGTTGAGGTTATAGGAAACCCAGTTAAAGAAACTAACTCTCTTAACAATTCACTTGCTTTGGGTCCTGAGTTAATTACTCCACCACCAGTATAAAATATTGGTTTTTTAGACTTACTCATTAAATCAATAAGTTGATCTATGTCTTTTTGATTAAATCTATTTAAATTTTTAGTAACAACTTTTTTATCTTTATTTGGTTTTGAGTATTTTGTTTTTGCAAATTGAATATCTTTTGGAATATCAACTAATACTGGTCCTGGTCTTCCTGTTGTTGCAACCTCAAAGGCTTCATGCATAATTCTTGGCAAATCATTTATATCTTTAACTAACCAGTTATGTTTGGTGCAAGGTCTTGTAATTCCTGTAGTATCGCATTCTTGAAAAGCATCTGTTCCAATTAAGTGTGTAGGTACTTGTCCTGAAATACAAACTAGAGGAACTGAATCCATATACGCGTCGGTTAATGCGGTTACAACATTTGTTGCACCCGGTCCTGAAGTAACTAATACAACACCTGGTTTTCCAGTTGATCTTGCATAACCTTCTGCAGCATGACCCGCTCCTTGTTCATGCCTAACTAAAATATGTTTTATAGTTGGGTGATTTTTTAGTTCATCATAGATAGGAAGAACTGCTCCACCTGGATATCCAAAAATATGTTCAACTTTTTGGTCTTCAAGACACTTGAATACTATCTCTGCTCCTGAATATAATTTTGGCATCCAGGCAATCTATCGGACTTTATGTTAATTGGTCAAGTTTAAGAGAAGATTTTTTTAATTTTTTTATATAACCATCTAATTTGATTGGATCAATTTTAATCCACGATGTCATCCTAGTTCTTGCCCAAGTCGCTTGTCTTTTAGCGTATTGTCTTGTTTTAATTGATATTAACTCTTCTGCTTCATCCAAGGTAATTTCATGATTTAGATACTGTGTCAATTCGGCAATCCCAATTACCTTGTTTACACTCTGATCTTTTTTAATTTTTAGTTTAAGAAATTTTTTAACTTCAGAAATGGCTCCACTATTTAGCATGCTAGAAGTTCTTAAATTAATTTTTTCAACAAGCTTTTCTCTTTTTATTTCAATATAGAGTTTTAAAAAATCACTATCTTTAAATTCAGATTTAGTCTTAACTAACCAATCATACATAGATATATTTGTATAAGATTTAATCTCATAAGCTCTTATGGATCTTTGAGTATCATTTGGATCAAATTTGTCTTTGATTTTAGGATCAAGTTTTAAAAGTTTTTTATAAAATTTTTTTTGTCCTTCTTTTTTAGACATTAGTCTAACTTTGTTTCTAAACTTAAGAGGTATCTCTGGAATTTTAACTAGTCCATTGATTAATGATTGAAAATATAGGCCTGTTCCACCAACTAAAATTGGAATTTTTTTCTTTTTTTGAATATTTTTAATTTTTTTAATTGTGAGTTCTAACCATTGTCCAGTTGAAAATTTTTCATTTAAATCAACAAATCCATATAGATGATGTTTAATATTTTTTTGTTCTTGCTTTTTGGGTCTTGTAGTTAATATTTTTAATTTTTTGTAAACCTGCATACTGTCAGCATTGATGATTTCTCCTTCAATTTTTTTTGCAATCTTAACAGCAAAATTTGATTTACCTGATGCAGTCGGTCCTGAAATTAAGATAATTTTGGACAGTTTGTCCATTATTAATCTAGCTTAACACCAATATATCTTCTTTGGTTTTGATTATTGTAAATTACAATCAAAATAGTTTTTTGATTAGATTTTAAAACAGTGCCTAAAATATCTTCAAGATCTTTCGTAGATTTTATTTTTTTCTTTTGAGCTTCAATAATAACATCTCCAACATTTAAATAATCTATTGGGCTATTTTTTCCAATATTTGTTATAACTAAACCTGTTGTTTGATTGGGTAATTTTCTTTGCTCAATATCTTCATCATTCAATGGTCTTACAATTATTTTTAAAGATTTAATTTCAGAAATTTCAGGTGTTTCTTCTTTGGTTTCTTTTTTTTCTACTTTAAAATCCTCTGAAGTTTCAAGTCTTCCTAGTTTAATTTTTTTAGTAATCTCTCTTTTATTTCTCCAGATTTTAACATCTACAGTTTTACCAACTTCTGTTTGAGCAACAATTATTGGTAATTCTTTCATCTCTTTAATTTTAGTATTATTAAACTCTAATATAATGTCTCCTGCTTTAATTCCTGCTTTGTCAGATGGGCTATTTTCTGCAACACTAGCAACTAATGCTCCTCTAGGTTCATCTAATTTTTCAACTTCAGCAATTTCTTCAGAAACTACCTGAATTCTAACACCCAGCCATCCTCTTTTAGTTTCACCAAATTCTATTAATTGATTTACAACTCTTTTTGCATCGTTTGATGGTATTGAAAAACCTATCCCAATAGAGCCGCCTTTACCCAAAATTGCTGTGTTAATTCCAATTACATCACCATTCATATCAAATAAAGGTCCACCTGAGTTTCCTGAGTTTATTGATGCATCAGTTTGAATATAATCTTCATAACGAGACAGACCGATCGATCTATTTCTTGCTGATATTATTCCAGCGGTAACTGTTCCTCCTAAGCCAAAGGGGTTACCAATTGCGATAACCCAATCACCAATTCTCGCTTGATCAGAATTTCCAAATTTTACTGGTGTAAATTTTTCTTTTGAATCTATTTGAAGGACTGCAATATCAGATAAGGGATCAGCACCAATAACTGTTGCTTTATATTCTTTATCACCATCAACTCGAACTAAAATATCTTCTGCATTTTGAATAACATGATTGTTAGTGATTACAATTCCACTCTCTTCTATTATAAATCCTGAGCCTAGTGCAGCAGACTTCCTTGTTTGAGGTGTTCCAAATTCTTTGAACATATCTTCAAAAGGTGATCCTGGGGGAAACTGAAAACCAGGAAATGGGTTTGAATTTGTAGTAACTGTTGTAGTTGTAGAAATGTTTACAACAGATGGCATTAATTTTTCTGCTAGATCCGCAAATGATGCTGGTGCATCTTTTGCTAATACTTTTGATGCAAAACTTATTGCAAAAAATATAATAAATAATTTTTTAATTTTGTTCATTTTAACTTTTTATATACCAAATAATTATAAAACCTATAACTGCAAAAATTAATCCACCACTTCTTAATTGTGAATCTTTAATCATCTCCATTTTTTTTAACATACTTTTCATTTTTGATGGAAATAAGGCATATAAAATTCCTTCTATAAAAAGAAAAAGTCCAAAAGCTATAATTAGCTCTTTCATTATTTTAGATTAATTTTTAGGTTTTATGTTACCAAAAAATTTAAAGAATTCACTGTCAGGTGATAAAATTAAAGATGTCTGTCCACCAATTAAAGCAGTTTCATAGGCTTGCATCGCTCTGTAGAAAGCAAAAAATTCTGCATCTCTTCCAAAGGCTTCTGCAAAGATCTTATTTCTTTCACCATCTCCTTGACCCTTCATGATTTCAGAATCTTTATTAGCATTTGCTAAAATTACAGAAACATCTTTGTCTGCAGTTGAAGTAATTGTAACCGCCATCTCAGCACCTCTTGCTCTAAATTCTTTTGCTTCTCTTTCCCTTTCAGTCTGCATTCTTCTATAAATTGCATCACTGTTTGCTTGTGGAAGGTCCGCTCTTTTAATTCTAACATCTACTATTTTAATTCCAAAACTTTCAGCTTCAGTATTTACACCTTCTTGTATTAAAGCCATTTGTTTAGTTCTGTCTTTTGAAAGCAAAGTTTGTAATTCTTGCTGACCTAATACATTTCTCAGTCTTGAGTTAATAATTGTTGCTAGTCTTGATCTTGCAACTCTTTCATTGCCAACTGAAATATAAAATTTTAAAGGGTCTACAATTCTAAATCTTGCAAATGCATCAACAATTAAACGTTTTTGATCTGACGCAATAACTTCTTCTGGTGGTGTATCTAAATTTAAAATTCTTGTATCTAGAAAAACAACGTTTTGAATAAAAGGAATTTTAAAATTTAAACCTGGTTTTGTAATAATTCTTTTAGGATCACCAAATTGAAGAACAATCGCTTGGTTTGTCTCTTTAACTATAAACATAGATAGAAACGCTAATGCTCCTATTGCAATAATTATTGGTAATAAAATTTTTTGTACTTTCATTAGTTACTTGCCTTTTTTTTACCTAGCTCTGGTAATGGTAAATACGGCACCACACCTGAACCTGCATTTTTTTCTATAATTACTTTATCAATATCAGCTAAAACTTTTTCCATTGTCTCTAAGTACATTCTTTCTTGTGTGACTTCTTTTGCTTTTGCATACTCTTCATAGATAGATACGAATCTGCTAGCTTCACCTTCTGCTTGAGCAACCACTTGTTGTTTATAAGCTTCAGCTGCTTGCATAATTTTTGCAGCTTCTCCTCTAGCTCTTGGGATCACATCGTTTGCATAAGCTTCAGCTTCATTTTTTGATCTTTCCATATCCGCTCTTGCAGCTTGCACGTCTCTAAAAGAATCAATTACTTGATTAGGCGGATCAGCTTTTTGCGTTTGTACTTGAGTTACTTGAATACCACTATTGTATTCATCTAATATCTTTTGAATAATTTCTTGTGTTTCAATTTCAATTTTAGCTCTTCCTTCAGTTAAAATTGATTGAATATTACTTTTAGCAACAACTTCTCTCATTGCAGTTTCTGCAGCAGCTTTCACTGTGCTTTCTGGGTCTTGGACCTCAAATAAGAATTTTCCTGCATCTTTAATTATCCAGAATACTGAAAAATCGATATTAACTATATTTTCATCTCCTGTTAACATTAAACTTTCTTGAGGGATGTCTGCCACTCCTCCACCTTGTGAAAAGCCACTTTCTCTTTCAGATCTAAAACCAATATCCATTCTATTAACTTTTGTAACTTTTGGTGTTTCAACAGCCTCTACTGGAAAAGGAATATGATAATTTAATCCTGGTTGTGTAGTTTTAATAAACTTACCAAATCTAAGAACAACACCTTGTTCATCTGGAAGTACTCTATATAGGCCACTTGCTAACCATACGAAGGCTAAAATAATTAGAACTAATATAATTGGTTTTCCTCCTGATGAGCTTCCACCAGGTAAAAATTTATTTATTTTACTTTGAATATCTCTAATAATTGCATCTACATCAGGTGGTGTAGGTCCTTTTCCCGAACCATTTCCTCCTCCTGGAGGTGTTCCCCATGGGCTTCCGCCTCTACCTTGAAAATCGTCTGACATATGACAAAGTATATAATGTCTTTCTCACAAAAAACAAGTAATGATAAAAATATGACAGATAAAAAGCCAGAACTAAGTGACGCAATGAAAAAAAAACTGGAACCTAGAAAGTTCACAAAGAACCCAATTTTAGGAACAAAATTTACAATAGCTGTTTCAAGTGCAAAAGGAGGAGTTGGAAAATCAACTTTTGCAACGAACCTTGCTTTAGCATTAAAACAAATTGGCTGCAAAGTTGGTTTACTTGACGCTGACATTTATGGTCCATCAATTCCAAAGATGTTTGATATTAATGAAAAACCAAAAAGTGACGGTCAAACCTTAACTCCAATTACAAAATATGACATTCAATGTATGTCCATTGGTTTTCTTGCAGACCAGCAAACTCCAATGATTTGGCGTGGACCTATGGTTACTAGCGCAATTAAAACCTTTACACAAAAAGTTGGCTGGAAAGATTTAGATTTTATCATTGTTGATATGCCTCCAGGAACTGGAGATACCCAATTAACTTTTTCTCAAGAAATTAAGATGGATGGAGCAATCATTGTCTCAACTCCTCAAGAAGTGGCACTCCTTGATGTTAAAAGAGGGATTAAAATGTTTGACAAGCTTGGAGTTAAAATCTTGGGTTTAGTTGATAACATGAGCTATTTCACTGGCGATGATGGTAAAAAATATAAAATATTTGGTGAAGGTGGGGTTAAGCGAACTGCGGAAGAATTTGAAAAAGAATTTTTAGGAGAAATTCCAATAAATCCTGAGGTTGGAAAATGTGGAGATGAAGGAAAGCCAATTGTTGAAGCAAATCCTGAACACGAAATTTCTAAAATATATTTAGACTTTGCTAGAAAAATTAAATCAATTTATCTTTAAGATCAAAAGAAACCATAAGTTCATTCCATTCTCTTTTAGACAAGCCTGAACTATCTGGATTAACATCCTCACCTTTAATAAGTTTTTGGATGATAATTTTTCCTTTAGCCGAAACTTCTGTGCCCCCTACTCTATAATCCATGAACGCATCATAAGTTATGGGCACCCATTTCTTAACAGTATCCAACATGATGTCGGCATAAACTCTTATTTCATACTGAGCATGACTATCAGCTCTTAATCTTAAAAAATTCATTAAGTTTAATAAATCAGTTTTCCAATACCACTGGGTATAAGTGTTTAATGTTAAATTCATTCTTGCAAGCTCTCTTGCTAACCCTTTTTTATTTTCATCAATCGTTGATCCATCAAATCTTTGATTGAGCATCATCTCATAATTATCATAAGTTTGTTCAGCATCATTTTTTAAAAGTTCTAAAACTTCTTTTGCTTGTTCTCCTTCAATAACATCACCTCTACCTTGTCTGTTGCTTGAAGATTGAGCTGCTAAATTTTCTGCAGATGGCAAATAAAATTCTTTATCTAAAATTGAATACCTAGCTGAGTACTCATTAACATTTGCTGTTCTATGTCTTATCCATTGACGAGCAATAAAAATTGGAAGCTTCACATGATATTTGATTTCACACATTTCAAATGGAGTGCTGTGCCAATGTCTCATTAAATATTTAATTAAACCTGCATCTGTTGAAACTTGTTTGGTTCCTTTTCCATATGA
>JACKZZ010005432.1_pt1 | contig 11397 bp, 9 predicted proteins | sample 8027871 | NCBI WGS metagenome assembly JACKZZ01 (sample SAMN15724774, study PRJNA655200) | protist metagenome | isolation source: fluorescence activated cell sorting (FACS) single amplified genomes of... | place: USA: West Boothbay Harbor, Gulf of Maine | collected 2000-07-19
CACAAAAACATACCTATTGTTATTGTCTTTCCTTAATTTTGTACACAGATTAGGTTCGTCGTTCCAATATTGTGTTGAGATCTTTATACTACCACCATACATTAATGTACTTAATAAAACAATAAGCATGCCAAATAAAAAATTAAAATGAAGTTCAAAGCCATACAAATAAACAGATGCTATAGAAGCCCAAAGTGTTGCTGCAGCACATGCAAATCCTTTCAATATATTATCTGCATACTTAATAACCATTGCTACACATAATCCACCAAGTGCATTATTAAATACCATGATCCATACAATGCCATTGAAACCTTCAAACATTGTACGTTTTGTATTTTTATTATTATTAGATGCAGAACGTATAAGCACCAGATTTACCAATCCAATTAATATTGAAAATACTGCTATTTGTATGTTTCGTACCCAAATCGATGGTTTTTTACCACCTTCATTAGTACTCGTAGTTGGCTGTTTCATCATTTTTTCAAAGTAAACACCAGCAAATCCAGAGCAAGAGGCAGCAACTGCAGTAAACAGTAATCCCAAAATAACAGACTGTTCTCTCGCATTTGCCATAGAACTTTGATTTGTTTCTGTATTTTTTGATAGTTGTACCATAGAAAGCCCAAATCCCATTAAACCAATTGCTGCCCATTTAAAACGCGTTAACTTTTTCGAAAGTAGCACTACAGAACACAAAGCGACTATTAAAGATTTACCATGGTACGTTACTTGAAACACTGCAGCTGGAAGATTTGCCGATGCCAATTGCAAACACACATTTTGAACAAAGTATAAGGATGCTGGAATGGCTAATTTTAAAGTTTCCTTCGGTTTGTTAATTATTTCTACAGTAATTGTTGATAAAAATTGTTGCAAAGATCGGCCTTCTTCTCCAAATAATAGAATTATGGATAGAAACAACTTTAAACATTCTTGAACAAGCACAGCTTCAACTACGTCAAATCTCTCTTCTGATTTAGAAGAAGTTAAAGCAGCTCTAAAAATTAAAGGTGTCAACCCATTTTGCACAGTGAGAAGAGCAAGACTAAAAATTTTCATTGTTATCATTTTTAACTTACTAGTTGTAACGTTAGGTGCTTGTTACACTAATAGATGAATATTACACTGTGTGGCAAAACTAAAAAAATGTACGCAGTATGGTATTAGTAATATATGAAGGTATAGGAACTTGAATCACATGTATTATTGTATTCTAATTCTAATTCAATGATGTACTTCTTCATATACCTCCGATCGTTTCTAAAATCATTATACTGTATCCTAATTGTTGTAATTTTTCTTGTTTTTTTTTGGTGTCACTATGGTCCAGTGCAGAGCAGTGCAGTGCGCAGTGCAGTAATCCTTTAAGCTTTTATTATACTACTATTATACTAATACGAATACGAATACGAATACGAATTCAGAAACAATTGAAACAACTTCGCGGGTTTTTTTGATCAATGAATTTAAATTATATTATAGAGAACCAAAGTTAAAGTGGTGTGGATGTGGTGGTGTGGTGGTTTTGTGCCTCCTCCTCCCATTTTAATTTTAATTTAGCCCACTTGCCCCAGGAACGGGAACGCAATCTTAGACCAAAAATCCTAGTCCATATTTTATGGGGTTGGGACTGGGTCTATAAGTAGATGAAATATTACTAAGTCTCATCATTGAGTTTTAGGGAACGGGGACGAACGGGAACGGGAACGGGAACGGCCTTACGAGGCCGAGGTAGCTTAGCTCGGCTAAACTAAATGGGAGGAGGTCGTGTTTAAGTTTTGTGGTACCTGGTAGACCAGGTAGACCTGGTAGACCTGGTAGACCAGGGTAGACCAGGGTAGACCAGGGTAGACCAGGTAGACCTGGTAGACCTGGTAGACCGGTAGACCAGGTGACAAGGAAGAATACGAAAAGATACTTGCGATTAGAGGAATCGAAACTGTGAAAAACAGAAAACCAAGTTTTTTTGCATATCATAATCCAAGTCTATAAATCTGGATATTTTCGGTGTTTTTTCACATTTTAAATCAAAAAAACCCGAAGTTGTTTCAATTGTTTCCGAAAATACCCAGGTTTATAGACTTGGATTACGATATGCAAAAAAACTTAGTTTTTCCAAGTTTTCCTGAAGTTTTCACAGTTTTTTCTTAATAAACTAAAACTATAGAAAAAATGCCGGGAATGTTGACAACAACAACGGCAACAAAGACGATACAACAATCCCCACCAATTCCAAGTACCATGAAAAAGACGGAAATACATGAAACAATGAAACATGCACGTATTATTAAAGAAATGAACAATATTAATGTATCACTTATTGAACAGTCAACCAACATAAAAAGTGCCGATATTAAGTGCAATACTAATACCAAACTACCTCACCTAACAAGTAATAAAACAAATTCTTTTACAGCGTCATCAACATTATTACTTACACCGAAAGAACAAGAACCAGCGACAAATACACCACCATTAACACCACCTATTCCATCAAAAACAATGTCATGCGCTAATAGCACAAAACTGAGAAAACGTGCAAAAATAAATCAAACTCAAAGTCATAAACTAAAACGTACAACAAAGTTACTTCAACCGGTACAAACAAAAGTAACAAAGCTATCCAACACCACAGTACCATCGAAAATGAGATATTTTTGTCGTGATTTAAAAGGCAAAAAGCACGACATTAAAGAATTGAGAAAGTTACGTAATAAAGCTGTATTGAAAGGTATGAAATGGATGAAAAAATTCTTAAGAAGGAATAAGTATGCAGCATTATATGATATAGGTGATGATGCACCATCAATCTTTTTTGAAATATGGTATACATCCGCTGATTCAAGAATACGAGCACAGGCGGGTGCAATAGCCAGAGAGCTGTTAAATAAATTAGAGAAAAAAATGATCAAAAAAGAGAATGGTCGTCCACCTAATCGTGATGGATTTTTTGCTATTATGTTTTTAGCTAGAATAAGAAATGAAATGGGTGATTATATAGAATGTGAAAATTTATTAAAACGTGCTGATATATCATATAAAGTCAATGGGTTTAAAGATACAGATCATTTATTTGATCAAACGCTAGATGGTATTTACAATTTAGGTACAGATCCATGGTTAGGTTTATTAATGAATATATTAATAATGGAGTTCAATAATATCTTATTTCCAAAACGTTATCCTATACAATGGGGTATGAAAGAAGCATTAGAATGTATTAAACATTTAAAATTAGATGGACCAGGTGGAGATGATTTTCATTGTTCGTTATTTTTAGCAACGCATATAATATACGCGTTGGGAGCGTATCAATCAATTAAAACGAGTGAAAAGGATTGTCCGTGGTTATATCGTTATTTAAGAATTTCAATGAGATATTGGATGAAACAAGCATCGAAATTAGAAAAACAAAAAAAGCATAATCATGCTATATTGCGTGATCGTGACACTGAAAAGTTATTAAAAGCAGCAGAAATGAAAGAAGAAGATGGGGGTATTGAAGGTGAAGAGAGTAGTAATAATGGTGGTGAAATTTCTATTATTCAAAATACGATAGAAGAAGAACAACAGGCATCAATAGCACCATTGCCTAAACTAGTCAAAACTAATTTAAATAATAAATTTATTTATTTTGAAATTGATGGTGTTAGTGAAATTGTTGATACATTTAGAGGATGTGGTTTAACATCCGCATCGGATCGTTTAGTATGTGAGGGTTCATTGAGTTTATTGCGTACACAAAAGGCGGATGGCAGTTGGCCCTATTGGACAGATCATGGTGATGGTAGTAAAGATAAAGATTGTAGTTTTTATGATGTGTTACATCCTACATGGGTTGCAGTTCAAGGTTTAAGAGATAGAGATTTTAAATTAGATCGCCCAGCTTCTGAAAAATGGAGAACATGGATTAACAAAATAGTGAAACAGATTGGTTTTGCCGATGAACCAACATATGACGGAAATTGGTTCACATTAGGAGCTTCATATAATACATCTACTAATGGAAGTGGTGTTATAAATGGTGTTGTAACAAATAATAAAAGAAAAAAGAAAAAATTGCGGAAAAAAAATAAAAAAAATATTACTGGCTGTAGAGGTGGTATTCAGCAACAAAGTGAAAAGGAAAGAAAAAATACATGTGTGTAATTTTTACAAAAGAAAAATAGTGCTGCAGCTTAATCAATGGTAAAGATTACCCTGAAATCTTATTTCATTTACCTTTAATTGAAATAAATGTATTTTTGTTGATGCACTAATTTTTATCACTAAATAAAACTCACTATGCCACGATTAAAAGACATTTTAACTGATAATAAGATAACTTCACTCTCCATTCTTGTATGTCTTTGTGATGATACAGGATGATCAGAGGAGAGTTGTGGGAGATAATCATGGGAGATGAAGGGAGATGGTCTGCATCTACCCAGCAAACACAGAATAGAATTATAATGCAGTGTAAATAATGATAACACACAGCACAGCGAGAGTGAATAATAATATGAGTTTTTTAAATGGGCCGACCAGACCGTGATAGTAAACATACTCTTAAAAACATTGGTATTTTTTTTATTATTATTATTAAATTATTTATGCTGTATACGTTTTTCCTTTCTTTAGTTTTAATTGCTATTTTCGTACTTGTTTTATCAAATTCGATCGTACAAGAAAGGATTCTTTTGTGTTTTGAAGATTAAATTTTTTTTTATTAAGAATTATTATTGTGGGGGCAATCATTGAACAATCATTGATTATTCAATTATTATTTGAATAATTAAGAATAATTAATATCCATCCAAATAATGAACACCACCCCAATCACTTGGTGCAATATAGTTATGCGAGCCCATAAAGTTTAGTAATTGCGTGGATGGTCCATCTGGTAATGGTAATCCAGTTTTATTATCATTGTATTGATTAGGTGATCTCATTTCCATTACTTTAACAAACTCGTCACGTGCATCTGCCCAATTACCATCAATGTATAATTTATAACCTTTACGAAATGTAGATAAAAAATTTGGATCCATACCACGTTGCAATTCTCTGCATGATGAATCAGTTACAAAATCAACTGATCGTTGACCATCGCGTCGATGACGTGGAAGAAATGGCTAAGAAAAAAATGAAATAAAAAAGAAAATTGTTAGTATCCCCCTCTTTCCCATGGTTTAAATTATTAACAAAGGTATTTTTGAAAAAGAAACTTACTTGTCTTCTACATGCTTCATAATTAAATATATCAAATGTGTATACAGTCATTGGGACTGGTACACCAGCAACTTTAATACGATCAATAGCTCTTAAATGTTGTTTAATTGTTGGTGACATTAATGCTACAAACCAATGTGATAAATTCATTGGTGTAACAAATATTTTAGAACCGGCTTCTAAACGATCACTCATTTCAACATGTGGTGATAAGTATGTGCAATCAATTTTAAATTTGGATCCAATAGCACCTTGTACACACCATCCAACATGCATACCAAAGCCCATTCTAATTGTAAAACCTTTACCAAATCTTGCAATGCATCTTGGATGATTAATAAATGGTACGCAACATCCATCAATATTAGCATTGTTTAAATCAACACATGCTGTTATGAAAGCAGCAAATGCAGCATCAGCCATTTCAATTGGTGTAATATAACGATCAACTTTACCACCACCTTTACCTGGTCTTGCCGGTTTAATATGACCACTTAGTGGAGGGGCATCAATTTCACATTGTATATCATGTAACTCTTCTTTTAAATCTTCAATTTCTTCATTTTGTTTTTTTGACTTTTTAGTACCTTGCATTAAACCTTCAACAGCAATTAATTTTTTTTGTAAGTCTTTTTGTTCTAATAATAAATCGTCTAATGATTCTTTTGATAAATTATAAGCATGTTGAGCTCTTAATCTTTGGCATTCATCAAATTCATAAAAATTTTTACCGTGCTGTGTTTCCAAAAAATCATGAAAACCAGGTAGTAAACCATCACATATTTTCCATGATAATAAGAAGGCATCTCCAACATTTTTATTAGCCATACCAAACCAACGATGTGTTGCTGAATGTACAATATCACCTAACGAATTTACATAAGTCATGACTTGTTCTTGTAAACATTCGGTTGTATCTGTAAATTTTCTAATATCACAAAAACCATAGATTGACGTAATAACAGTACCATCCATCATTGTGTTAATTTGGCCATCTTCACCTTGCATGTTAGCACCAATTACTTCAGCACCAGCAGCACCAAAGCCAACTTGCATTAATGTAGACACTTTTTCAATGGTTTTTTCTAATAAGGCCGTTTCGTATTTTTTGTCAACACGATCATCGACTAAACCACTATTTGTATTTGCTAATGGATTCTTAGCTAATAATGTGACTGTATCCATCATTCTTTCAATTGGACCTACAACTAAACGTTGTGCATCTTGTTGAAATGTAACAGCACCCCATACTAATACCATCATAACAAATATTGTTTTTACAATATTTAAACCAGCATCCAATTGCTGTTCTGGTTTCACATCAATAATAGCAATGGATTTACAGTCACTAAAGCTATCTTCTATCCATTGACCAATTAATGATGGATCTTGACAATTATTTTTCATAAATTTTGTTTCACAACCATAGATTTCTTCGCGAAATTGTTCCGATTGACGATAATATGAATCAATAAAATCTAAATTATGTAATTTAATTTCATAATTCGTATCCCCCCATGGTGTTGATGCTGCTGTCAATGCCTCGGTTTTCATAGCAACACTATCACCTTCTGGTGCAGCTGGTAATAAGTCTAATAAATCTGATTGTGCTGAACTAGTAAATTTTGTATTTTCAACAAAATATCTAGATGAATTTTTATCAGATAAATGCTTTGGATCTTGCAATTGTTTTAAATGACTAATTTCCAAGTATATTAAACGACCAACACGTCTAGCATAATCTTGTACCTTTTCAAAAGTAAATAATAACAATAACAATTAGTTTTAAAAATGTATTTGTGACAGTATTATTATCAAAAGAAGAAACTTTCATCAAAAGAAGAAACTTTCATAAAAAGAACACCATTTTCCAATATATTGTAATGATAACTTACCAGTGGTTTAAATAGATAATCACGGTTAACAGTATACTCAGTTGACGTGGAGGTAGGATTATTTTGATCACAATTAAAATCATGTGACCATGAATGTAATGACTTTAAACCACCAGCATGGTATGTGTTCGCGACCTCATTAAAACCATCAAATTGTGGCAATGCTAAAATTAATACTAATACTAATACAATTACTTTTCTTGTTGTTTTTTCTGATAAAATGGAACCAACTTTCGATTCTTTTGTCGACATAGCTCTTTCTGCTTTTTCGGATGCTTCTTGATTTCCATGCATTTTATATAATTTAACCATGCGTACCATACGTACAAGCCTCACTATTCTGACAACCCGACCAGCTTTTGCACCAGAGCGGGAAGATTTACCGGCTTTTAACGCATCTTGTGCACCATTAGCATCAGTTTGTGCACTATTACCGCTAAATGCACCATAAATTGGATCCCAAATCCATCCAATATCGGGTACTAATGATATTGTAGCAGCAAAATCCAGCCAAAAATAAAATCCTAAACACCATCCTGGGTTACCAATCCTGTAATAAACCATTCAATATAAAAAAAAGGGATTTGGGAAGAAAGGTTAGTAAAATAAAGAAAAGAAAACATATTAATAAAAACTTCAAAAACTAACCAATTTAAAAAGATTTCCATTATAAAAAAGATTAATGCTACAATTGATACACTATAAAACCATGGATCAGCTGATTTATCTGTTGCTAAGAAACGAATATCATCACCAAATAATGCGTATACCGTTAAACTTGATATCCATATTGTCCACCACTTATTGTGTAATATTTGACTAGCGCCTTCCATCTTTTCTTTTACAAGATATTTAAACGATTCACTTCTTGACATACTTGCTAATTTTAATTTTCGACTTTCAATTTTTAAAGATCTACGACGTGACATTGTAACCGTGTGATCATCATCCACTTCATCTGCTCTTTTAACACGACCACGTCCACCTAATGCATCCCAGAAGGCATCATCGTGTGCCAAGAATTGATCTATTGGTGTTTGACGATCTTCCAATTCAACAACAACGGGCTTCGTGGGTAATTTAGTAGACTAAAATAAATGGGTATGGGAAGGGGGGATGTAGATATGTTTAAGTGAGTGATTTGTTTGTGCAATAAGCAAAGTGAGCAAGTAGTTGGTATTATTTGCGTTCCTCATTAATAGTGAAACAGAAAAGGCAAAAAAAATGAAATGTTCAATAGCCAATCATAAACTTACTTCATTGTGTAATTTATCACAAAATAATCTTGCAGCTGCTTTTTCTCTACGATTCCCTTCTGCACCAGTCCATTGAACAATACAATACAATGGATGTGAACGTAGATCAAGAACAAAAACATCGCCACTATTTAAACTTTCGCGTTCACATTTGACTTGTTCGGGTAAAATATGTTTTCTACCTTTCAAATGATACAATGGATATTCATCATGAAAACTATTTGATCTGAAACCGTCTGAATCATCATCTTTACTTTCTCCAGGTATATCAATTGTCATACCTGGTAATTCAACCATACCCCCTTTTGGCGATGGTAAACTAAAATCATTTTTTCCGCCCTCGTCGATATCGGGTCGCAGTGCCGGTAATTTTAATGGTGTGAATGTTGAACTCATCGTCTTTGATTCTTCAATTGTAACTTTAGGTGATTCAGGTCGAACAGCTGCAGTATTTCTCATGCAACAATTAAAAGAGCAAAAATAATTAAAGGAAGAAAAATTTCTAGGTTCCTTTGATTATTTTTCTTCGGCTTCCTGTTATTATTTTTCAATAAGATCTGTGCTATTATAACCGAAACCAAACGCTTCTCTTTTATTTTCTAATGAAATGAAGAAGGGGGGCAAGGCAACCGTATAAAATGAAATGGATCAGTTTAATTATCAATGAATACCAATTTCAACTTACTTTTTAAAAGTACCACAGCACAGCAGTACTTTAAAGTACCAGTGATGAAAAGTGTGGCCGGGCTGTGGTAAAACTGTCGCACTGTACGAGAGGTAGTCGAGTCGTCGTCTGGTCTGTCTGTATATATATATAGAGAGAGAGTCTATATATACTGTACGGTAGCTGGATTTGAAATATTCAAATATAAAAATTGAAAATTTTTAAATTTTGGATTTTGTTTTTTTGTTCTTCAAATTTAGAAATTTGGCAAATTGAAATTATAAAAATCTTGATAAAAATCAAATTTTCAACAAAAAGAACTTTCTTTGTTTTTTCTTGATTTTCAAAGTAGATTTTGAATACACCATACACAAGACAAAGGAAGTCGCTCACATAAGAACATTACTATGATTACAATCAATGAAGCGATTGAAATAGCAGCAAAACTCCATGAATGTCAATATATTGTCAATCACATTCAAGTTATTGAAGAACCTATCACTCAAGAAGAATTAACATTTACTACAAGCAACAACAATTTCACATATTTTGTCAATCCAGATCCATACAACTATGCGCCCGACGTCGTATCTTGTCTCATATATCCAACAGAAGAAAAAATTAATCCAATTGTAAAAGTCATAGTTCAAAATCCAAAAACAAGTAGTGCTGCAGCTAAACGTGCCCGAGAAGAAGACAGTAAAATTTGTTGGTTTATGCCATTTACGAATAAAAAGACATCCTCTGGTTCTGATTGGGGATGTATTGAAAATGAGAAATTGAAACGAAACAGCACTAAAACATTTGATCAAACCAGTGTTGCTGCATGGAAGAAAGCAAATCCGAAACCGAAAAAGAAACGCAAAGCAGCAGCATCGTCGTCGTCTTCTTCTTCTTCGTCGAATAAAAAAGCAAAAATTGAAAAAATTGCAAGTCCACCACTCATGGGCTAGACGTGCCAATGAAGGTGAATCAATTACATGGATCTTACCCTTGGGAATGGATGGCAAATCCAAAGCTAGTAAAACGTGGGGTGTCATTGAAAACGGTGTTCTTAATTTGAATAAAAATGATGGTTGTCCATTAGGTATAGCAAAATGAAAATTGTTCACCTTAATTTAACATACTTATTCAATTGTAATTTGTACAAAAAAGAAAAAAGAAAAAAAATATGTCAATGGTATTGGGTTTTATACCTCAAAGGTCTGATAATTTGTGAAGATGGTACCTTTCGGAGGTATATATAAATATAATAATATATAAATAATTTAGTTAAAAAGAACACTCTTAATTTCGATTAAAACAAAAAGGATAATGTGTATTTATTAGATCTATGGTTTAAATGTTCAAATGTATTAAAGAGCCTTTAAAAGTTTACGCACAAGGATCTGTAGTATTACCTTGAAAATATGCAACAATAGATTTTGCATCTATCACTGTCGAAATACTCATGCCTGCCAATCCAATTGTTAAAATGCAGATTGAAAACATTTAATCGCAACAAGTCAATTCATTGCCAAACATTTTCATATAAATCAATGGTGGTAGTATAAAACTTAACAACGAAAAACCCAAAGCGCCAACAATCGATAAAATTTGTGAAAATACATCACCGAACAAGATTGCAAAACTACCTGTCAACACAGTCAATGTACATCGCAATACATTTTGCAGGCAACAAGATTTACCTGAACACATAGCATCATTTACATTCGTTCCATTCTCATCTTCGTTGTCACGATCACTGAAAGTGCCACCTCGAATCACAGCAGACAATCTGATTAATAATGAAATTAATGAAGTAATTAGAAAGTACTAAAAAGAGATTTCAAAATATATATAAAAAGACTTGTTTTTGGCTAATACAAAAAACTGATGCAAATGAATTCTCTTGTTCCTATCAGGACTTTTATAAAACTCTCAATTCGAGAGTGACCTGACCTGATTCCAGAACGACATAAAGTATAATTATACCTTCAATAAGATAGTACAATATTACATGCAGGTTAGAATTATAAGGAAGTAGAAGTACTAGAAAAATACATTTTTTAAATTTTTTTGAATGTTTTCTTCCACAGCATGCACTTATAATAATTGCATACACTCCACTATATATACACTTACTGACCATAATATTTGTACAGTTCAAAACAGCATCAGAACCCGACGCATACACACCACAGTCACGACACTGGTCAATCATGAGATCAGTCAGAGTACAGGAGGACTTCCCCCACACTCCACTATACTTCGATCCACGTATGGTGAGATGTTCCACATGAGCACCATTTGCAGTAATTAAAAAACCACCCACGACAACAATCTTACTTTTATCCAAGACATCACGTGAACCAACAATATTTAC
>JACKZZ010011352.1_pt1 | contig 11396 bp, 5 predicted proteins | sample 8027871 | NCBI WGS metagenome assembly JACKZZ01 (sample SAMN15724774, study PRJNA655200) | protist metagenome | isolation source: fluorescence activated cell sorting (FACS) single amplified genomes of... | place: USA: West Boothbay Harbor, Gulf of Maine | collected 2000-07-19
CTCCTGAACAGACAGACAACAATCAACAAATGCTTGTGCACACTGAACGAGCAAACCTTGCGACAGCAAAAACGACCCAAACAACGAGAACGTTAGAATAGTGCGACAATGGCGATGCTTGTGAGACTCAACTCGAGTGCTTATTCCAGTTTGTTGCGCTTTTAGATCTTGGGTTGTCTTCCTACAGGCATATTTTTTGGAGGAGCGATGCCGCTGACCGCGATTCAGGTTGGAGTGTGCTGCTATCTTTATTTTGCTTCACTCCTTAGTTGTCGTATTCCGTTCAGGTTCTGTTTTACTCAATAAAGAAGAGACGCCTAGAGCAAAAAGACAAAAAACCCACCGGTAGCTTTTGATTGCGGCCTTTGCAATTTTCTGAGACAACGCGCGAGACAAAAAGCATGGTCCTTTTTATCTTGCTTTTTGTAGATGACCTCGATGACGACGCGGGAGGGAACTTAAATTTTTGGGCGCCGCTCTTTAGCTTCTTCTTTGTGAGGTAAACCGTTTTGCGAGCATTTGAATTGCCTGGCTGGTTGATAAACCACCTCTTTGCCGCGCTTTCAGGCATGAGGACCCTGCGAGAGATGACATGGTCTATTTTGTTCGAAAGCAAGACAGCAGCTCCTCGACCGCTGATCCATACTTTGTTCGTCGGCGAAACAATCCTCAATCCTTCCCAAGTGATACCGACTCTTCAATCAATTGGAAGGAGACCTTGTTTCTGAATCTGTTGGTCAACCACTGCATCTATACCATAGTAGTTATGGTTGTCGCGCAGAAAAAGGGAGAGTGGCAAACCATTTCGAAAATAAGTCAGGTGGTCAACGCCCTCCCATCCGCCTCGCGAATGGATGCAAAAGCGGAGGAAACCTCTTTGGTTTACCCTCTAATGTATGCGTTGCCCCCAATTTTGAAGCTGAAAATGTAATCAAAATTGTTTCTCTCATTCAAAGTCCCTTTTTGTGTTCTGTTTGCCGTTGTTGCAAATAGGTACTTTTCCATCGACAATTTCGACTCTCTTTTCAACGAGTTTGTTGTTGGTCCTGAGCAAAGCCTCATCATCAAACTGACTGCTTCTCCCATAAGGGCAGGGATCCACGCGGATGAAGGAGACAACGAGGAGGAGCAAGACAAGGACCAGCAGGTACAAGAGAGCGACAAGGAGCAAGACACGCAGGCGGAGCTGCTGCAACAATTCTCCCAAACCTGGCCCTATTTCCCCGCCGATCTGCCCGACTCATCCTTCCCTCCCTCTCCCGCCACAGCAGCAGAGACACTAGGCGGCCCCACCCCCGCGCCGCTGTTTCAAGGCATGGTGGCCCATAAGGCCTTGGAGGGCGCCTTCTTCAAGGCAAAAAATCGGCGGGGCGCGCACGGAAGCAGCGGCGTCAGCCTCTTCGGTGGCGGCTCTGGACTTAATTCGGGCAAGGGCGCTAAGCCGCAGCCGGAGTTTCTGGTGCTGCGTGGTCCCAAAGGGCGGGGCAAGGCGCAGGTGGCCATTGCAGTCAGCGGCCCAGAGGGACAGGGCGGCCAGGCTGCTGGGGAGAGCAAGGCAGGCGGCTGGTTCCGCAGTGTATGGGACAAGTTGTCGGGAGGAGGGGCGGGGAAGGAGGAGGAGGCAAAGAACGAAACGGGGATGCTGAGGGCTGCGGGTTCCGAGGTGGATCAGGCCGGAGGGGTGAAGCTGAATGCCCTGTTGACATACATCCACCTCCACTGGAGCGACTTGGTGGACAAGCTGTTTGGTGTGGATCGCTTGTAGGCAATCGTTACTCAACCGTCTGCTGGTCCTCCATCGTGTGCGTGGGCGCTCATTGAACAAACAAATAAATGAAATATTAAAGATTTTTGGACGGGTCGGGGAGTCTCAACCCCAGCAAAGCCCGAGAGCCCCTTTTTTTTTGCTTTATCTCCTTCTCCTGCATGAGCTAAAATTACATGTACTTGAATCTTTGGTCTCTTCTGTGGCTTTCGTCAGCATCATCAGACCCTAAGCCTCGCTGCTGGGTGCCACAAAGCCGCGCAATGGTTCTATGAGCACAAGCAAGCCCCGTCCTTTCAACCAACAACCCCGAAGCCACAAAGCCTTGAGTCCCTCGGTGCGCAGTTGCCAATGCAGGCGCCGCTCCAGCTGAAGGGCTCACGGCAGGGAGGTGCCCTGTCGCGAATGTCACGCAGGGGTGGTGGCAGGATGCTGGCTGCCCCCCCTCTCAGCTCACCCCTTTCCTCTCCATCTTCCTCTGCCGGAACCCCGTCGCCTTTCGCCTTTCGCCCCATCTTTCCTCTTTCTTCTTCTTCTTCCTCCCTCTCCTCGCAACAGCTGCAGCCAGAGCGGGGAGCCTTGGGCCAGAAACGAAGCTTGGCGAATCAAGGTCAAGCCGCCGGCAACAAGCAGCTCAATGCTTCCGCCGAACTGGCCCAATCCGCCTCCCCACAGCCAGGCTCCTTGCCCTCTACGGTCGTTTTCCCCAGGCAGGGCGGCTCCCAGGACGGCTTGCCGCCCCTCCAGTTCCTCCAATCGGCCGACGCCGCCGCGCTGCAAAAGCGCCCGAGGCCAGTGATCTGCAGCTGTGGCCACACACACATGTGCTCCTCGCACTCGCCCGTGCACAGCTCCAGTGGCGTGGCTCTGGCGGATAACCCTGACGATCCCTCCCGAACCGCCTCGCGCTCTTGGCGCAAGATTCTGTACGAGCCGCAACCCTTCCCCGACAATCACACGGGAGACGAGTTTTTGGCCACGCTGGTGACTAACGGCAACGTCAGCCACTGGAGCGTGTGGAGCACGATGCTGGAGAGCGCAGGCATCACGCAGCGCATCTCGATCGTCATGCTCCTGGTGCTAGTCTTTGTGCACCTGCTGGCCGCAGCGGACAGGGGGGCCGAGGCGCGGAGAGAGGCTTCCATGTGGCTGCTCTTCCTAGCACTAGTGCTGACGCTTGTGGGGTCGAGCCTGCAGCACCACATCGCCTCGGGGTCGGCTTACTTCTCCCGCGCCCGCTTTCACCGCTTCGTGCAGCACAACCTGCTCAAGATGCTGCTTTTCAGTGGCGCATTGCTCGGCCTGTCGCCTGTGCTGATGACTCTAACCTCTTCCTACTCGAGCGACACCATTTGGGCACTCACCTTCTCCCTGTTCCTGATCCACATTGTGTTCCACGACTACACAAACAGGGATCCCGTCGAGGCTTCCACCTTTCAGTCGACTCTTTCTCTCAACGCAGCTATTTTTGCCTCCGTCCTGCTCGCCTCCCGCCTAAATTCAGCTGAACCTGTGTTTGCCTTTATGCTCTTTGCCTTTTGTCTGTTCGCCGGATTTCCTGTCGTGGCAGTCCACGTCAGGTGCTCCTTCTCTCTCTTTTTGCCTTGTTTTTTTGCTTTTGGTTTTCACACCGGTTTGTCGGCAAATGACATCCTCATCGCGCGTGTGTTCCGTTTTACAAGGCACTACTCCGGGAAATGTCACCTGCTGGTAACTTTTACGCTGGTTACGCTTGTGCTGGAAGCGCTGAGCTTGAACCAATCCAAGGTTGTTTATTAGCAGCGCGTTTCTCGGATACGTTGACTTTTTTCTCCGAGTTTGTCCTTACTTTGTGTGTGCTTTTCCTCACAGCTGGTCACCTTCGTATATCTTTTCTCGGTGGTTTTTGTTACGTTTGTATGCCCCGTGTGGCTAAAGTGGATCCACCGCTACAAACGGCAGCTGCAAGGTCCTTGGGATTACGATACAGAGAAGGAAATAGAAGGAGATAATTTTAAGGGTGCGTAAGATTGTAAACAATGTACGTAGAGTGGGGCATGGGGCAGCGCCCCATCCTAAGGATCCATTTCCGAATCACCTATTCATACAATACATGTACCTGCTTGCTGACAAATCCCACTCCTCGCCTCATTGCAATTTAATGTGCCACCCTTGATGGCCCGTGCGGCCTTTTAGGATACTGTAAAGAAGCCATTCTATCGGCCCGGCCCGTTCAAATGTGTGTATGTGTGACTTATGCGGCACTACTTGATCAAGCCCGCTAAGCATTAGCAGGGCGAATGTTGGTGAGCATGCACGGCCTCGGCCGACACCGTTAACTTAATAAGTCCGCACGCAATGAGCTGACTACGGCCGGGCCAGCCATGTAGCCGTAGCCATGGGAGAAAAGTCAAAAAGTAGACGTAGATCTAGATCTAGTCAAGCAGTCAAGCAGCACAGACCGTCGGACCGCCATCCGAGCGGCTGCTCATGGTGACCTTAAGCTGCCAGCTGACTTGATGCAATGCCTTGCATTGCTTGCATTGGCGTTGCACGGCGTGCTCAGCGCAGCCGGACGACACCTGAGCAAATCAAAGCTTTACTTAATTAATTGCTTGACTGGCCCGACGTGATTTCTACTCGCCATTACATGTAAGGCCTCTTTTGAATATATGAGTAGAAAGAAACACCCGGGCATCTCGCCCTACACACCTGGCTAACATGCTCCAGCACACATGCCTCCGTCGTCCGTTGCTTGAGTTGAAGCTGGACTTGGCGTCAGCGTTACCGTTTGGTTTACTGTTTTTTTCTGCGCAGCGACTTCACTCCCTGGCAGCGCCTGTGCCAGCTTTCGAAACAACGCCTGTGATCACATAAAGATAGTGCGGGATGGGTGTATTGTATCTCGACAAGTTTGGAAGACTTACTTTGACATTATACCCTCCCTTGGCTGACGTTTCTATGAACATGACTCCCGCTTGTGCTGCTTTTTCTTCCCCTTCTTCAGTGCTTACTTGCCGCTGATCGTTCAGATCTTTTTTGTTACCCACCAGCATTATCACTACATCATTTCCCCGCTCACTGCGAATGTCATCAATCCATTGCTCGGTATTCTGGAATGAGGAAGCATCTGAAACAGCAACATCAAAATGAAGAAAAAATGCAGTATCAAAACTTAGATAAAATTTAACGTACTTGTTATGTCATAGCACACGATGGCAACAGAGCTGTCCCGAATATAGGAAGGAATCAAACTCCGAAACCGCTCCTGGCCCGCAGTATCCCACAATTGCAACCGCACGATTCTGTCCTCCAGGTACATTGTTTTCGACACGAAGTCTATTCCTATCGTCACCTGGCAAAGTGGTGATTAGAGCTTCCATTGTTCCATTGTTTAACAGCCAAAACAACAAACAGAGAAACTTCTCTAGAGTTTCTCGAGGGGGGGCGTACCTTATATTTATCTTCGAACGTGTCGTACATGAATCTCGTAATAATGGAGGTTTTCCCCACAGATTCGTCCCCGAGGAATACAAGCTGGGGAACAAAAGCAACCAAGCCACGAGTCAGACATTTTGCACAAGATCATGGACGAAAGAGTGGTGCTCCGCCCGGGATTCGCACCTTGTACTTTGATCGGGGAATCACTGCCGAGGGCGTTGTGGGCACTTCCACTGCCTCCGACATCACGCTGAGGCTTTGGTGCGCTGCTCACTACGACGGCAAGCACATCAGGAAAGGCAGGAAAGGGAAGTCAGTTTGGATGAAAAAGCCTAAACGATGCTGCTGTTTTGATGGTTTGATTGAGCTCAGTCATGCTACTCGTCAGTCAGTCAGGTAAGTTCAGTCAGTCCGGCCGGTCGGGACGAATTTCGTAGCGCCAAAACAGAGCATTGTGCACTAATTGCATCAGAGACCCGTTGGCAAACTACCCCTTCTTAGCTAATTACCCCTGCAGCATTCCTCTATAGCGCAAAATTGAAGGATTTATCGTGCAGTTCGCATTCCGCGCTTTAATTTATTTTCAAAAAATAGGACCCGCTGCCCGCGACAAATCAACAATGTCTGGCAGTCCAAAGCACAGCCCCAAGCGCAAAATTAAAAGTGCTTCTTCTGGCGCGAGCCCCAAGCGCCAGAAAAACCCGCCTACGGTTACGGGGATGGAGGTGCCCAGCGACCTTGCCGCGCAAGACTCGTTGCCCCGTGGCAAGCTGACGCTCAAGGACGGCTCTGTCATTGAAGGAATCTCGTTCGGGGCGCAGACTGCTGCCGCCGGAGAAGTTGTCTTCAACACCGGAATGGTCGGATACCCCGAAGCGCTGACCGACCCCTCTTACAGGGGCCAGATCCTGGTTCTTACCTACCCTCTTGTCGGAAACTACGGTGTTCCCCCCACGGAGGAGATGGATGATCTTGGTCTTCCCAAGTATCTGGAGAGCAGCAAGCTCCAAATTACGGGCCTCGTCATCACGGACTACTCACACCACCCCTCTCACTACCTCAACAACAAGAGCCTCTCGAAGTGGCTGACCGAAAACAACGTCCCTGCCCTCTACGGCGTCGACACCCGTGAACTCACCAAGAAGCTGCGCACCCACGGCTCCATGCTTGGAAAGGTTTAACTCCCTTTTTTTGTTCCGCTACCCCCCTTTCTGTATCCTTCAAACTTTTTCGTTCGCTCTTTGTCTTTAGATTGAGTTTGGAAAGCAGAGCATCAAATTCGATGACCCAGACAGGCGCAATTTGGTTGCGGAAGTCTCCCGCACAAAGCCGCAGACATTTGGCACGGGCCCGATCAAGATCGTGGCTATCGATTGTGGAATGAAGAACAACATCATCCGCAATTTCTGCAGGCGAGGGGTCGAGTTCAAAGTGTAAGTAGCCGTGGTTTATCCCTCTTGGGCCCTTTTGCCTATTTTTGCCGCTCTTTTGCCTGCTTAGTGTACCCTGGGACTGGAACCTGGACAACGAAAACTTTGATGGCCTTTTCATATCGAACGGCCCTGGAAACCCTGAGATGGTGGAAAAAACCATCAACTCAGTTCGCAAGCAGCTCGAAAAAGGCAAGAACTGCAAACCTATCTTCGGCATCTGCCTTGGAAACCAAATCTTGGGCCTCGCGGCCGGAGCCAAGACGTACAAGATGAAATTCGGCAACCGTGGAATGAACCAGCCTGTGATTGACACGAGAACGACTCTCTGCTACATCACTCCCCAGAACCACGGCTTCGCCCTCGACTCGGAAACCCTCCCCAAGGGATGGAAGCCCATGTTCTACAACGCCAACGACTTTTCGAACGAAGGCATTATCCATAGCTACAAGCCCTTTTTCTCAGTCCAGTTCCACCCCGAGGCCACGGGCGGCCCAACCGACACGGAGTTCTTGTTCGACATGTTCCTGGATCGCATCCAACACCAGCGCGCTACGCTCGAGGTCGTCAAGCCCTTGCCGCCGCCACCCATCGTCAAGAAGGTGCTGCTGCTGGGCTCTGGCGGCCTCTCCATCGGCCAGGCGGGCGAGTTTGATTACAGTGGGTCCCAGGCCATCAAGGCGCTGAAAGAGGAGTCCATCCATACCATCCTCATCAACCCCAACATCGCCACCGTGCAGACCTCCAAGGGCATGGCGGACGAGGTCTACTTTGTGCCGGTCAAGCCCAGCTTCGTAGAGGAGATCATCAAGAAGACGAGGCCCGACGGCATCCTTTTGCAATTCGGTGGGCAGACAGCGCTCAACTGCGGTATTGCCCTCAGGGATTCGGGCGTCTTGGCAAAGTACGACGTCAAGGTGCTGGGTACGCCCGTGGACACAATTCTGGCCACCGAGGACAGGCAGATTTTCGCAGACACGCTGGCGGAGATCAACGAGAAGACGGCCCAGAGCGAGAGCACAGACAACACCAAGGAAGCTTTGGAGATTGCCGAGCGCATCGGCTACCCCGTCCTGGTGCGCTCTGCTTTTGCGCTGGGTGGCCTCGGCAGTGGCTTTGCCCACAACCCCAAAGAGCTCAAGGCGCTGAGTGACAAAGCGTTGACGAGCTCATCGCAAGTCATCATCGACAAGTCGCTGCGGGGCTGGAAGGAACTGGAGTACGAAGTTGTGCGGGACCGCAAGGACAACTGCATCACAGTGTGCAACATGGAGAACTTCGACCCTGTGGGCATCCACACCGGCGACTCTATTGTCGTGGCGCCCTCGCAAACCATCTCCAACGAAGAGTACTTCATGCTTCGCAAAACCGCCATCAAGGTGGTGCGACACCTGGGTGTGGTGGGCGAGTGCAACATCCAGTATGCCCTGGACCCTAACTCGAACGACTTTGTCATCATTGAAGTCAATGCGCGCCTGTCCCGCTCCTCCGCCCTCGCCTCCAAGGCCACGGGGTACCCGCTGGCGTACGTGGCTTGCAAGCTGGCTCTGGGAATGGCGCTGACCGACCTGCGCAACTCGGTGACGCAGATCACGACGGCCTGCTTCGAGCCCGCGATGGACTATTGCGTGGTAAAGATGCCCCGGTGGGACATGCGCAAGTTCCAGCACGTCTCCCCCTCGCTGGGCTCGGCCATGAAGAGTGTGGGCGAGGTGATGAGCATCGGCCGCACCTTCGAGGAGGCTATGCAAAAGGCGATTCGTATGGTGGACGGCGGCAAAGCGGACGGCTTCGGCCACATCTTCGGAAACGCGGCCACGCTGGCCAAGTGCACCACCGAGCAACTCGACAAGGAACTTTCGGAGCCCTCGGACCTCCGCCTGCACATGATTGCAGTCGCGCTGCAGCGCGGCTACACGGTGGAACGCATCTTTGAGCTGACCAAGATCGACCGCTGGTACCTACAAAAGCTCAACAACATCTCCCAGACAGAGAGGCAGCTCAAGCTCCTTCGCTTGCCGCAGCTGACCAAGGCCCAGATGAGACAGGTCAAATTGTTTGGCTTCTCCGACATCCAGATCGGCCGTCTGCTGCAAGGTTCGCCTGACCAGATGGAGGTGCGGGCCAAGCGCCTCAGCCTGGGCGTCGTGCCCTACGTCAAGCAGATCGACACGCTGGCGGCCGAATTCCCCGCGCTGACCAACTACCTGTACATGACGTACGCCGGCAGCTCGCACGACGTCAAGTTCGAGGACCAGGGCGTCATGGTGCTGGGCTGCGGTGCCTACCGCATTGGCTCGAGCTGCGAGTTCGACTGGTGCGCCGTGTCGGCCATTCGCTCCCTCAGGGACCAGGGCAAGAAGAGTATCGTGGTCAACTACAACCCCGAGACGGTTAGTACCGACTACGACGAGTGCGACCGCCTCTATTTTGAGGAGCTGTCCCTGGAGCGCGTTCTGGACATTTACCAGCTCGAGAATTCCTCGGGCGTCATCGTGTCGGTCGGCGGGCAGATCCCCAACGTGCTGGCCGTGCCGCTGGCCCAGCAAAAGGTCAACATTCTGGGCACCTCCGCGGCGAGCATCGACAAGGCGGAGGACCGCAGCAAGTTCTCGGCCATCCTGGACAAGCTCGGCGTGGACCAGCCGCGGTGGCAGGAGCTGCAGGACATCAAAGGCGCCAAAAAGTTCGCTGACGAGGTGGGTTACCCCGTGCTGGTCAGGCCTTCCTACGTACTCAGTGGGGCGGCCATGAATGTCGCCTTCACGGCGGATGAGCTGGAGAGCTTCTTGAACGAGGCCGCGGACATTTCCTCCGAGCATCCCGTCGTTGTGACGCAGTTCATCGAGAACGCCAAAGAGATCGAGTACGACGGAGTGGCTAGCAGGGGCAAGATTGTCAACTATGCCATTTCAGAGCACGTCGAAAACGCCGGCGTCCACTCTGGCGATGCCACACTGCAACTCCCCGCGCAGAAGCTATACGTGGAGACGCTCAAGAGGGTCAAGCACATCGCCGCTAACATCGCCTCCCACCTCTCCATCACCGGGCCCTTCAACATCCAATTCCTGTCCAAGAACAACGACGTCAAGGTGATCGAGTGCAACTTGCGCGCCTCGCGCTCCTTCCCCTTCGTCTCCAAGACCTTCAACACCGACTTCATTGCGCTGGCCACGCGCGTCATGTGTGGCGACGAGAAGTTCGTGCGGCCGGCTCGCATCGACCTGTTCGACATGGAGCACCTGTGCGTCAAGGTGCCCATGTTCTCCTTCACTAGGCTGCTGGGTGCCGACCCCATCCTGCGCGTCGAGATGGCCTCCACGGGGGAAGTTGCTTCGTTTGGAGTCAACCAAGAGGAGGCTTACCTCAAGGGTCTGCTGTCCTCTACCTTCGTCTTGCCCAAGGTCAACATCCTGCTGGCCATTGGCCCCTTGGATGCCAAGCTCGAGTTCACGCCGTGCGTGCGCATTCTTCAGCAGCTGGGCTACAAGTTGTGGGGAACGCCCGGCACGGTCAAGTTCTACGAGCGTCAGGGCATCAAGGGCATCAAGGTCGCTCACAAGCCCGACTCCAAGAACTCCCCCAAAACAATCGACCTTATCCACAACAAGAAGATTGATCTCCTCATCAACATCAACAGCAACTACGGGGACAGACAGCGCAACCATGGCATCCGCCACAGCGGCAGCACCAGCGACGACGATCTCAGCCGCAAGGACTCCCTAGGCTTCACGCAGGGCTACAAGATGCGTCGCGCGGCAGTGAACTTCAACGTGGGCTTGGTCAGCAACATCAAGTGCGCAGGCGCGCTGGTTCGCGCGCTGGGCAAGCTGGAGATCAAGGCCAATTCATCTCCTTCCAGCGTAGCACAAAAGTTTAACTTGCAGCCCTGGTCAGAGTACATGCGACATTCCAGCTTGTTATAGTTTTCCATCTGTGTACTTGTATTGTGCGGGTTCATACATTTTCTTGTGCCAATTCATCAAAGCGCGATGCATGGTCGGAGCTAACGGCCGCAGCCGAGCGGCATCATAACTGCTGCATTAACCACTGTGCCGTTACCGTCGGGGGGCACACTTGCTCCGGCCTGTGATTGACTCAACTGGCTGACTCATTTTAATAAATAGCATGGCTGACTCTAGCCACTAGCCGTGCTGACTCATTGTCCCCGGCCCGCTACTGCCACTACAAAATTTTTTTGGTACGCAAGGCTAGCATAAGCATACATCTATAAGGGCCTATACATTCTACAATCTGCCTTGTGCCAGCAGCAGAGCGCCTCTCCCGATCCCTCCCTAGCAGTTACACGTTGCTCAAACAAAGATTTTTTTGATTTGGCGCACATTTCCTCGGCACAGTGGACACTTGGAGTTGCCTGGTCGAAATTGCTGGGCGCACGTGGAACAGAGGCACATATGCATGCAGTCCAGCACAACATGGTCAGCATTAGAATCACAGCAAACAACGCATTCTTTAAAAGCGGCGCTCGCGACGCTAGGAGCTCCAGCATCATCCCGGCCTTTTTTGAAAATTTGAAACACATGAGCCAAAGAGGGCGAAAAAAGAGGCAACAAAAGAAGGCTCACAACAAAAAAAGGACACCTTAAACAAATAAAAAATAAAGAAAGAAGAGCAAAGCAGCAAACCTTTATCTTTCATCTCCTGCCACTCATCTTTGCCAATGTACAAGTCCTTAAGCACCTTGTGGTGCTGCTGCTCAGATATGTGCAGCTGCTGCCGCATGTCTGCAAGCATCTTGAGCTTGGACGACGTCAGCACAT
>JACKZZ010010498.1_pt1 | contig 11392 bp, 7 predicted proteins | sample 8027871 | NCBI WGS metagenome assembly JACKZZ01 (sample SAMN15724774, study PRJNA655200) | protist metagenome | isolation source: fluorescence activated cell sorting (FACS) single amplified genomes of... | place: USA: West Boothbay Harbor, Gulf of Maine | collected 2000-07-19
AAAAACAATAGAAAAGTATCAGTATGGGATACTTTTGAAAATGATTTATACCCATCAGCCATTGAAATTAACAACAGCACAATTAGAACGGGTTATAAAAGCAGTAGCGCTTACCATCATCATCCATCATCAGCACCAAAATCTCACCATCAAGCCCGTCACGGACACCCAAAAAAAGTTGTACCAGCAAACGCTGAAAATATTGGGGAAATTGTGGAGCCATCATTACCGCTATCGATTACAACAGATAGTAATAGAGATAATGAAAACGTAGAACTTAACAACATAGACAACGATAATGGTAGTATAGAAACAAAACAAGGTTTTTTGGATTCATATCCGTTACTACCAAATATGCCACCAGCTGATAAGAAACACCCACCTTCTTTTGAGCATGATATTATACAACGATGGAAACATTATTCTAACTCTACCAATAACTACCAACATCCCAGAGTGCACGATGCAGGTACACAAACAAGTATGGATGCGGGAACACAAACAATGAGGCAAATTAATGGTAAAAAGAAACGGGAAGTAATAAATTTAAGAAATACAAATGTTGAATATAAAATAACACCAATTAAATCTAGTAGCAGTCGCGACAAACTTGTTAAATCATGGAAACGGACCCCTTGTGTCATTTGTGGCAAAGAGGGTCATGTCTTGTACTCCTGCCCTCGTAGAGAAAAAAAACGCCTGCAGCGTGATTTTGATTACCAACTAGAAGTAGATGCAAAAAGCTCTGCAGAAGATCGTTGGAAAAATAGGCGTAGTAGAAAATATATACTGCTTTTAAATAAATCTTCAAAAAGAACGTCTCAGACATTTAATCAGAAGAAGAAAAAGCATAAAGAATATGAGAGAAATAAGCAAAAACATACCGTAAAAAAACGCCCAACGTCTGCTAGTGCGACGCGTATTGGTCGACGTAGAAAGGCATCGTTACACCACAATAGAAGTAGCTTAATTAATAATGGTACCAACAATATTGTTTCATTTTATCACATACCAATTGCGCCGCTTATTGATGTCTCGAAGAACAGGCCTCTTTCAGCACCGTTGTTGTTACGTGAATTTAAACCACGTAAACGATATGACGAGGTAAGAGCATTTGATATTGATCAACCGAGCAATTTGTCATTGAAATGGAAAAAATCAGCTATTGAAAATAATAAAGCTATGGACAAAATGAGGCACTGCGATTGGAATCAACGCAAACGGGAATCGCAAAGGAAGAGTGCATCTTTATTTGGCAAACTAAATGATACAGATCATGCGTTACTAGGAAACTCCAGGAAAAATTTAACAAAAAAAATCCAGCAAAAAAATCGAACTAGGAAAAAAGGATCAAAAGATAGGTTAAAAAATAAAAAAAGTTTTGCCGCACTTGCAAGCTCTGATATTAAATATCCAACTGGGTTTTATGGTAGCATAGGGAAAGAGGAAGCAAAGAGGAAGCAAAAAGTACTGGATGATGATGGGCTCCCAACCTGGAAATTGGAGGAGGTAGCCAGGGTAGCTCGTAGAGATAATATTACAGATTCGTTTGGGGTAAGAATAATGAACGATTTAGAACAGTTTAAAAAGGTACATTAATTTTTTTAATTATTTTTTTGTTCATACTTGTATTTTTTTTACGACGAAAGCTGGACGGAAAGCTTATGGTTTATTAAAATTACGTAAAATAGAGTAATATACCACCGGTGGTAGTACTTTAAACTTGTATGTTGTACGAGTAATTATATTATTAAAAAGTACATAGTATTATAAGCATGCTAAATACCTACTATACCGTATTTATTAAATAAATCATCATAATGCACGTATGCCAGTATGCTGGTATGTAGTTGTTGTTATAATAATAGTAAAATGAATAATATTATTTTTTTTTTTATTATTATTATTTCAGCACATTTTTTTTTAATAAAAAAAAAAAAAGATGATGATGATGATGAGATGGTCCGTAAAAAAATAACATACTATACTACTAGAGTATGGTTGGTAGTATCAACATCCAGTAGTTGAACCAGAAGAATCAAGAAACAGCTGTACACATAATCCATATGCTAAAATTGTAAAATGCCTCTACAAATGTCGTGTTATTTGTATATATGTTTATTCTTAATATCATTACGTACTTTTCATTGTTCTTCTGAACATGTAAAAAAACGACCAAATATGATCTTTTTTTTCCCAGATACTTTAAGGGCAGAGTCGTTTAACTCATATGGAAGTACTGTGCCTGATGTCACTCCAAATTTTCAAGCTTTTGCTAAAGAAGGAACTAGGTTTGAGCAAGCCCATGTAATGCATACCCAATGCTCACCATCAAGATGCACTATGATGACTGGCCGATATATGCATACTTTAGGACATCGCACTCAAATTCATTTGATCAGAGCATACGAAGAAAACTATTGGAGACTGCTTAAAGAAAGTGGGTATCATGTAGCTTGGTACGGAAAAAATGATGCGCTGTCCCAAGCAGCTTTCAATTTGTCTGTAAGTGAATGGGAGAACGATATTGGGTACGACTCCGGCCATAATGCATTTCAATTTGGCGAGTCTGGATACTATTCAATGTTGTCAACGGGTGGGAAAAAATTATCAAATGATACAACTAACGGTGACCTGAAAGCAGTGCAAAAAGCTATTGAATTCATGAAGTCAAATCCACCTGAACCTTTTGCAATATTTCTTCCCACTCGAGGCGGTATGTTTTCTGTCTTTCTTCGTACCTTTACAATCCAATTCATCTAACGAAAAACTTTTTTATACGCATCAGCACATCCACCCTATGGAAGTCCTAAAGATTTTATATCTAAATGGAGTGTTGAGGAGATTAAAAAACACGTGAAATTACGACCATCAAATATAAAAGGAAAGCCAAAATATCACTCAGATAAAAATGGAATCCGTCATTATAGGAATTTAACTTTTTTGAGCGAAAGTACAATGTATGATATTCATAGATCTTATTTAGAAATGATAAGTTATACGGATTATACTTTTGGCGTACTGTTAAAAGGTTTAAAAGAAAGTGGCTACGAAGATAATACTGCAGTTTTTGCATCGTCTGATCACGGTGATTTCGCTGGGGACTAGTAAGTATTTCCCCCTTCCCCCTATGCGATTTAATTTCTCGAGATATTTCGAAAAAAAGTCTTCTAACAATTTATATATTTTTTTTTACGCATATGCCGTATTATACAGCGGTTTAGTTGAAAAGTGGCCTGGTGGGGCTGATGACATATTAACCAGAGTTCCATTATTTATACGTATACCTGGAGGGAAAAAAAATAATGTGGTACAATATCCAGTCCAAACGGCTGATATAATGGAAACAATGATTGATCTTGCTGGTATTAAAAGCGATTTTGTACGCTTCGCAAAGTCTTTGCTCCCGGTATTAAAACAGAACACCAATAATGCAAAGGACACAGAAACAGAGCAAGAAAACATGTCACGCTTTGTGTACTCGGAGGGTGGATTTTATTTTCATTCAGAATTATTCCCAGGTGGATCAGATCATGTTCCTAATGATCCAAAAGGTATGTTCAATCACTTTTTACTCTTTTTCTATGTAATGTTTCTGACTAACTGAACACATTATTCTGCTTTTCCAGGAATGTATTGGCCCCGTGCGCAAGAGGAAATGTCAAATAATGGAACTGGATCTCCTAAATGGGTCATGATACGCAACTTAACAGCAAAATTAGTGTATCGACCACTGGGTATTTCAGAGTTATATGACATTTCCAATGACCCAAGGGAACTAGATAATCTGTATGATAGTAAAGTAGAGAAGTATGTAAATTTACGAAAGGAGCTGAAGGACAAATTAATGATTTGGTTAGTGTAAGTACCATGGAAATATGATATTATATGCTGTTGTGTTTTACGAAGATATACAACGATCTACATACATATATATATATATATATATATTTTATAAATCATACATTTCATGTTTACTAACAAATATTTACACACACACACACACAAATCACAGTCAAACGGGGGACGTTCCGCCATTGCGAAATGATCCACGGCAACCACCACAATTTCCAAATCCAGTTACTGAAAATACATGCAAGCAATTGTTGCAACCAGATCCTAATAAGAATTCAAATGACTTGATACAAATAAATGGCATTCCATTTTATGAAACGTAATTTTGACTTTAAATTTAATGAGTAAGAAAATAATAAGTTAAATATATTTGACTCTATCATAGATAAAAATGTATCATACGACTTCATATTTATTCATAACTTTTTTTTAACGTTATCTTTCTTTCCATCCACATCTTTTTTCCCACCCGCGTTTTCATTCTCTCCTTTATCACCACCCGTTTTTGCCTCTTCTTTTGTTAACCCCATAGATGTGATCTTCATTTCTTTGGCAAATAGAAGATTTATTTTTTTTTCATAAGCATCAGGTAATAGTTTTAATTTTGAACTTATGGTTCCTTTTAATACCTTACCCTTTGTAACTTCCAAAGCAACTGCTGCACCACTATGGTTATAATCGCTTTTAATTGCTCCAAGCGGCAAATAATCCGTTGACCATAACTTTGATTGTTTTTGATCAGGGAAAAATTCTTGTTTCAAACATAAAAGTTGCTTATCAATCAGCTGTACAAATAAGTGAGCCCCATCATCTAATTCCTTTAATTTGTATTTTTTCTTTAAATCAGATTTTAACACAGTTTGTGGATCACCATCAGCTAATTCTTTTAATAAGCTGGTGGGCACTTCACCATTTTTAACAAATTCTTTCGAGGTATAAATTGGCAATTTGTATGTGCCTGAATTAATAAACCCATATACATTATCGTTTACTGTATGGGAGCCAAAGAAAATTGGCACCATACAAAAACCAATGTTAGTCATCTTTAACAAATCTACCATTTCCTTTTTCACTTTTTTTTGTGTAAGTTCTACTTGCCGCAGTTCTAACACCATACAGGCTGACTTATCATATTTATCTTTAAACAAACGCCGTGGATCTGTATATATTGGATATTTATATGGTCTTTCAAAATCTTGCGATAAACAAAAAAATGTATCTGCAGACCGATCATTTTTGTAATTTTCTTTGGTTGATACACGGTATGTAATTTTCAAAGGGTCCCCTTTACCAGAGCCCCAACCACTTTTAAATTTCAAGTTATAGGCACCATTGATTTGAAACAAGAAACCAGTTTCTGGAAGGTAATGTTGCATATATCGGGCATCTATGAGCTTTTTTGAATGTTTAACACTTAATCTCTTTTTGATCCATTCATCCAGTAAATCGTCGGTCATGGTATCCGGATTCCATTCATCATCTTTGACCTTTGGCCTTCTAGCGTATTTTGACCTTTGTCGCACCTGCAGATCTTCATCATTAAATAGATTGTTGTATAAAATTTCCTCCGTCGCTCCTAAATCTGGGTCTTCTTTATTTGGAATACAACTAGACGATTCGTAAAATTGGGAATTGTATTCTGGTGGACGAATGTATAACCCCATTTCCTCATGCTGTTCTGCAGTAACATCCTTGTCAAATATGCTCAGAACTTTGTTTGTATCGCTATTTCGGGGGGCCTTGACGATTCGAACTAATATTGTTGTGCATGGTATTTTTGGATACTGCTTCAGATTATTTGGATCCCAAGGCTTTCCCGCATCATTTGGTCTTAGTTTGCCATAATGAAGTGGAATTTGGTGCCCCCCTTCATTCAAAACAAATGCCCGATGTGTATGATCCTCTGGCGGTATTTTTTTGCCTTGCTGGCAAAATACATTTAAATAACCGTACCCTATCATATTTAACTCTTGAGTCATTTCATTGATTATGTCTACACGTACACAGACGGCTAAGGTATTATCGAATTTTTTAGCCCTAAATTCCAAGCGTGTATTAAGACCACTTGGGGAGTATGCGTCCATGCTTTGGTCGCAAAACCACGATACACTTTTTTCCTCTTTAATTTCATTGTCTTTAAACTGTTTTACTTTTAGGGATTCAAACGTCTTGTCCATAACTCGAACGTCTACTTGTGTCAATGTTGTAATGGCAGGTAGAAATCTCACACTATCGACATAAATATCAAAACCGTCGCCCTCTTTAAACAATGGTTCACGCGGAGGTGGCCCACGATCATTTTCAATAAAATACGTATTTTCAGAAATTGGTTGTTCTACTTTGGGAGCCTTGCTTTCTGCTGTATGATCCTTTGTTTCATTTTTTGATTCATCCTTTTTTGATTTTGGAGGTTTTTCAGGATTGTACAACTGTATAAGCAGTTCCGCCGATTTATCTTCTTTTGATCTAGACTCAGCGGTCGGTGGCAGAACAATTGGGTAGTCGTACATTTTTAATTGTTTTGGCTTTTTATCGATTAAATTGAAAACTTGATCGTCGTAAACGATATTTACAGCAGTCCAACATCGCTTTTCATCTTCTTCATCGATAATTTCAAAAACAAGATGGGATTGAAATACTTCAATGCCACTTAAATCATTAAATGTTTGTAGTTTTTTAAATTCAAACACTCCATCCTGTTTTTCAGGTTTTATGTCATAATTACATTCCATTCTATCAGTCTCAAATGAAAGCTCCTTATCTTTGACATGGGCTGGATTACCTCCAGCATCATATACGGTTGCTTTCACTTTAAAATTTACTACATCTCCACCTAAATAACTGTTTTCCAAGCTTTGAATATAGACGCCTAGACCGTTCTTTTCCCATTCTTTTGGCAGAAGTTTCTCTTCTTTAATATTTTCCTTGATTTTTTCTGTTTCTTTCTTTACCTTCTTTTGTGCAGCTTTTGCTTCTTTTTCTTTCTTCGCCTCCTCTGCAGCTTTTGCTTCACTTTTTTTTTTCGTTTCCTCAATTCCCTTCATGGTAGGAGATGCCATCAGTTTAGTGTCCTGCTGCTGCAGTCTAGGACGCCCTCTACGTTGCGGGCCGCGGCGTGCGTCTCTATCACCTCTACCTCGAGCGTCTCTACGTTGCGATTGTTTCGGTGCTTTTGGCACATCTAATATGTTTGATGGATATGTATACTTTGGAGCAGCTATGACTGTATCTAATGACATATTTTTAAACTTCTCCGTATCTCGGGCCACACAAAGCTTGGTATATATCGATATATGCTTCTGAGTTGGTAATTTTTGTTTATCCAACTCATGAAAATTTACTTGACCACGCTGGAGGGGTAACTTGTGAAGGCCAGCATTAAGTATTAATTTTTTTGAGTTATCTTGATCAAGCACAAATAAGTCAAGGGCACACCAACCAACACTTTCGCTTCTTTCTCCAGGTATATCACTAACCGCTTGAATTTCAATAATACAACGGGAACCTTTAATAGGAGGCACTTTTTTAATATCTCTGCTTATACCTATTATACACTGGTGCAATCCCTCGGAATCGGGTTCACAATCTGCGACTGGAAGCGCTCGAATTTTTGTTTTCTGTTCTCTTAGAACAGCAAAACAATAAACACATTTTAGTTTTGTAAACCTTTTTGGTACATCTAATGTAAAATCAAAAAATATAGTGAAGCCTAGATTTGGATCATATTCGAATGAAAATTCTCTTTGGCCTGTATCTGAGCCTGGCATTTCTTTTGCCAGTATTCTTTGGATCCTTGCAGCTCGTAATTGTCGCCTTTTCTCCGCCATAAATTCATCATGTTCTAGCTCTTTTTCGTGTTCTGATTTCTTCCTTTCCAAATTTTGTTTTAATTCAAACAATCTTTGTTCCTGACTTAGCTGCTCCATTTCAAATTTTACTTTGGTAACTGCCGCTAAATGTTCCATTTGTATTCTATACAGATCACTATCCTTTGGTAGCATTGACAATGCTCTTAATGCATCTTCTGTAACAGCGGGTGAAGATATAGAATCATTACCAACTATACCATCTGATGAAGGTTGTTTTCCTACCCCTCGTTGTGGTTGTTGATTGACAATTTGCATCTGACGTTGCGGTTCAGTTGCCAATGCAGAAACCTGGCTCGACATTTCACGCATTAATTTTTGAAATTCTCTTCTTTGATAATCAACTTTGGAACTGTCTTTCATCCGCATTAGAGTTTCCATCTCTATTTGTATTTTTCTATTTTCTTCTTCTTGTTGCTTCAATTGTTGCATTTGCATTTGTTGTTGCTGTGCTTGCTGCTGCTGCTGCATCATCATCATCATTGCTATTTGATTCCCGCCACCGCCTCCATATTGCATATGTGGCATCATACCCATCATGTTTGGTGGGGGCATCATCATACCACCAAACCCAGCGTTTGGTTGTTGCATTGGCATTTGTGATTGTTGCATTGGCATTTGGGATTGTTGCATTGGTGCATACTGCATAGGAATTTGTTGTTGTCGATGTTCATGTATGTATGGGTTACCCATGTTCATACTATTATACATGCTCTGATTTGCCCCGTTCATGTGATTTGGGATGCCATTGACTTGACGCTCTATTTCTTGAATTTGCATCAGAATATTCGGGTCTCTATTCTTCGAACCATAATATTGCCTTTTTAGCGCTTCCATCTCTTGTTGTAGTGGGTTCGTACCTCTTTTGCCATCATTCGTGTTATTCATATCGTTATAATTATTATCATTTTCACCATTCATACCATTGTTCATTGTTTTATTGTTGTTATTTCTATTACTATTTCTATCATCGTATTCAAATGTTTTTGCAGTCCGAGGTTCTGTTGGTGACTGTGATCGACGTTTTGAGGTAGAACTTTCATTTCTGCTAGTTATTCGCACAGGACTTGGACTTAATCCTCTACTATTGCTTGTCCTGTTGAAATGTGGACTTTCATTTCTCATATTTTGCACGTTGCTACTACTGAATTTAATATCAGTTTTTTCGACAACACGATCTAACTCATCATAAATTACACCGACTGGATCTTTTATAGTTTTCATAATTTCAGTTTCGTCTTCTTCAATTTGTTTATTTGTGACCCAATCCTCTAAAATTTCTCCGGCTTTGACGCTGAATTTTTCATCAAGTGCAACATGTGGATTATGAGACAAACGTCCTAGTTGTGCATCAATCTTACTATGTTCTTCCTGTTGACGCCGTACATCAAGTTTAAAATCGTCTTTCATCTTACTTAACTTTGCGTAGCCAGGGCCTAAAGATGCTTCAACTTCTTCGACGATTTGTTGTAGTTCATCACGTTTTTCATTTTCCGCAGCTGTAGCTGTTCCAGTCGTATCAATATTTATTTTTGAAATCGTATTCGGTACTGGAACATTCATTTTATTTGCTCTGTCCATAAGTTCCTTTTGTTTTCGTATTAATGCCATCCTTTGCTCTTTCAATTGTGCCGCACGTTGCCCACGATGCTGAGCTAATTGCATTTGTTCGTGTTTTGTCGACGCTTGACCCGCTGCTTTTGTTTTCTCAAAATATTGGTTTACAGCAGTTTGCTGCTTCCTAAATTTTAATTCCTGTTCTTTCATCCTTCCTTCTAATTTATTAACTTCATTCATTAGATCATCTTCTCGATTTTTCAGAGCATTTCTTTCTCGTGCTAATCGTGCTATTTCTTCCCGACGCTCTGCTTCCAGTTGCTTCATTTGAATAGCATCTAAACTACGAAGTTCTCGCTTAACCATTTCCTTTTCCATACGTTGTCTTAACTCTGAGTCTTTTCTTTTTTCAAGTTCACTCATTAAGTCCCGAACTTCTCTTTCTTCTTGCGTTTTCATGGCTCGCATTTTCTGTTGCTTGATTTTTAATTGCCGAAGTTCCTCGGCTTTCTCTAAATCTCTTTGTTTTGATATATGCGTATGAAGTGCCTCTAAGTGCTTCTCGCTATTTTTAAAACCACCTTCAACATCATTTAAAGCCAATGCTCCGATAAGTGGGTCCCCAGCGTTTTTTGTACGCTTTTTTAAATACTGGCGTACTTCATCGAACGACAATGCTTTTCTCTCCCCCTCCTCAATGTTTCTTTCCGCTTCCAACGAGGCCTTCATCATAAGGGGATCATACCAGTCACTTTCCGTGCAAAACTTTTCTTTGTGATTTGCAAGCTCTTCTGCACTACTGAACTTTAAAAAACAGTCTTTACATTCAAGGCCAGACATTTTTCAGTTGACTCACTTTCGCCAATATTTATCTCCAAGATGATAGCAAATAAATGAGATCGCTACGCAAACGTTATCTGCCACGAGTTATATCTCTGCGCTGCGTAAATATTTGTGTCAACTTTTTAATCTTATGGATATAGTCTATTCTTCAGCAATACATAATTCGACTGAGGAGCTATTTTCATTTTCATCAAAGTCTATCTTTATTATTTATTGTAACATATATATTATAGTCTTCTTGCGCTCTTCTTTATTATTATTATATTCTTATCCTTATTTTTATTAGTAGTATAATAGAGTGTGTTTGTTGTTTTCTTCATCTATTTTGAATAGTCTGTTCGTATAAATTATTTATTAATTAAATAATAATAATAATAAAAATAATTGCATCATTGTCTAATTGAAATAACTGCCTCCATATTACCTCATTAAATCTGGTGGAACAAAATTTGAAACTACTATCTGCACGCCTACTACGTAATACATGATACACAGGAAACCATGATGAGTACGTAAAATTGCACTAATCGGAGCGGAGCGTAGAGTATTTACTACTGCAGACAGTACTAGCCCGCTAGCGAGAGTTTTCCAGCGAAAATCAAAATAAACCTCTATACAAAATTGAAAATACACAAAGAAACTTTGTAGCACTGAATGTTGTCCGTATTTTGATATTTTAAAATTAAAATAATATTAATATTAATATTGAATATTATCAAGAAAATTTAAGGTACAATACGAATATTTTATATACAGCTTTAAGTTTTTTATATTTTTCGGCTCAATCGAAAATCTGTATTCGCAACTTTTTCGGGCAAAATCCTTTAATTTAAGCTCAACTTTTTCCAAACAATGTAAGATGTCAAAATACATTTTATTGCTCTGTGCTTTCTTGTTAGTTTCAACTTTTCGCCAATGTCTACAGTGTAGTCCTCAGTTTTTATTTTCCATTGCCACGGATCAGCTTGTAAATATATTTCTTTCGAAAAGTACCCAGGAATATCCCATAGATCGTTGGTATAAAAACTTTTAAATGAATGAACCCTCAACCACTGCACGCGCCATATTTTGCATCGGTATTATAACTATACATATGTAGACAATATGAAGGGTTTTCATTTCAAACAATTCAATTACAAACTCCAAAATCCATCCATTGTAAAACCATAATATAAGGAACCACGTTATTGGCGAAAATGTCACATAAGTAATTCGTCTATATATATTATATCCTTTTGTTGTAAATAATATATGTGGGCCTAGATATGCAA
>JACKZZ010000926.1_pt1 | contig 11391 bp, 6 predicted proteins | sample 8027871 | NCBI WGS metagenome assembly JACKZZ01 (sample SAMN15724774, study PRJNA655200) | protist metagenome | isolation source: fluorescence activated cell sorting (FACS) single amplified genomes of... | place: USA: West Boothbay Harbor, Gulf of Maine | collected 2000-07-19
CTCCTAGCTTTGAACCAGTCCGGTTCATCCAGTATTTTGGACTTTCTCGTGACCGTACACAACTAAAACACCTTTTCCGTTTTTCACTCCGCAAAAAACGAGTGTAGACACCTGTTATGCGTTATGCCGACCCTTATACTGTGATAGGTACAGAGAGCTAGAAAGTCTATAAAACTCGTTGCCATCGTTATATTGCCAAAAGCCTAGAATAATTTAGGGGTTGTGCAGCTGAAACGTGAGGTAAGGTGTGATGGCTACATCACACGAAAGTACAGCATCACCTATCTCTGAAAAGCGCGGAGCAATAGGACTAACAGAAATCACAGGAAGTAGTGTTAGTGGTGATTATGAGTCAGAGATTGCGAATGCCTCCGATGCTGGTTCTGATTCCACCCTATTGGAATCGATTGAGAATTTCGAGAAGGAGCGCCTGGCTGAACGAAGCAAGCAACTATCATTGATTGTCATGCCCGGATTATATATGATCTGTGCAAGTACGGCGGCTTTTTGTTTATTATTTATCTTTAAAGCTGTGAATTTAGAGATATCTATTGCGCTCTACGACTGCATATATGTGACAGTTATGTTCATCTTTATTAGTGGGTTTATAATACTAAGTTCTGCGAGAACCTTCGATATCGATGACTATGTCAAGGGGTATTTCCCATTAATATCACACATGGCAGTTTACGTTGGTTTGATTTTTTCAATTCTAGCCGCGTCAATTCCTCCTTATTTGGGCATAATCCAATTCACCTTCATGTCATACCATGTATACGAACATCTGACACTGACAATTGATAAAAGATCTGACTTTACCTTCATGGGGTCATGGTTTACAATTCTAATTGGAACGTTTTGTGCGTGTCCGATATTCGCAGGCATCATGTATTCTAGTGGTATCGAAGACTCAGAATACTCAGTATTTGAGACTTGCTTTACATTTACTATAATTAAAGATCCCGATGATCAAATTGGTATAAATCATGCACTCTTAGTAGGAACCACTTTCATTATTGTGGGGTTGTTGTATTTCTGGTACTATTGGTTGCCGAAGTATTGGCAGATATCCAGACTATGCAAAGGCTCTACTGCGGGTCTATATGATACAATAATTGGTTTTTTGCTCACTTACGGTATAGGTATGCTTTCTTCTGGAATCTATTTCATTTCATCAAAGCCATTTATTGAAAATGCAGGATTACAAAGGGCAATTTGTTTTTTATTACCTTTGATTTTTTCCTTCTATATTGGTCGGGATAATTTTGGGAATATTCTTATGTTGTACTTTGACTCGAATAGCGAACGTCAAGAGAAAGATGGAGCGTTTATTGCTGGGTTACTGAATAATATAGAAGTGGCCCTTGGTGATCCTTATTTTATTCATAGAGATAATGATGATAAAAATACGAGTTTCCCTTCATCGGATGTTGTGAACTATAATTGGGACTACGGCTACGTCTCCGAGATTCATTCAGCGCCTGATGGGAGTCCAACGAACTTCTCTGTGATACTTTATGATGAAAGTCGACCCAAGCCTCCTACATTTCCGTATAAAACTGTCAAAGCACCCAAAGACCTCCTGAAGAATGCAAAATCTATCTTGCGATGCGTTAATTGGGAGACAATTCAAAGCTTTGGCCCAGATCTTTTCAACGGTTCAGTACGTGAGACAAACGTGGACACGAAGACGCTGTATGCTATGAGTAGACCACTAGGTGATGATCAGAAATCGATTGATTATTTCATTTCACACGCTTGGGCGGATAATGATCATCAAAAAAAGTACGATACCCTCGCAAGATTGTCACAAGAGTTTCATCTAGAGAATGGCAGGTATCCAAATTTCTGGTTTGATAAGTTATGCATTGATCAGGAGAATCTTGACGAAGGTTTGAGTGTATTGCCTATAAATATCATGAAATCGAATCAATTACTAGTGCTTGCAGGTCGCAACTACATATCAAGGCTCTGGTGCATTTGGGAGCTTTTTACTCTTTTTGCCTTCATGAGTGAAGCTTTGGCGTTGCAAAAAATCAAGCTTGAGTCAATTGATGAACCCACCTTCACTGCAGAAATGCTGGAGAGTATGCGTTATTTTGATATCTCGAGCTGTAAATGCTACAGCCCAAACGAAACTGGGAAAATCAGGGAGATCATATTCTCTGTTGGTGCTGATCGTTTCAACAATCGAATCCGTAAGTTTGCGAATTTGTTAATAGAACAAAAAGCAAAACAAAATGAACTTAATCAAGTATAAGAATTATTGATATGTCTGTTTATTTATTATTGAACTACATTTAATTTCATTACATTTTAAGGAAAGAAACCAACGATGAACTATTATTGGATAATTAAAATAACTTCGTACTTCGTACATGTTTTCTCTCTTCTCCATTTAATGCTCAACATTTTCTGGATTTCCACTGGATTTCGACGGGCGAAGCCAGGCAGCAATAAGTTTCGTTCATTCGGCTTGTTTTGGACCCTTTGAGTGAAAATGGATGTGATAAATACTGTAATAAATTGGATTTTGATGTCCAATGGTGTATATGACATCCTGTGTGCATGTAGTATACTGTGGCTTTATAATATTCCAGGATTCAGTGGTCTTGCCAAACTTCATCCGACTATGTTTATTTTGCCTCATTCGGAATCTAGTTTGCTCAAGCGTTTTCTCTCTTATTGGTTATTTACATATGGATCTGCACGTCTTATTGCGGGCTTGCCTGATCATACCTCAGATGCTTTAGATGTTCTTGCAGCAATCACATATTTCCTTGAGGCTTTTTGCTTTGAATATGAAGAGAGAGTAGGCCGTACCATGATCAAAGAGAAAGTAACCTTTGTTAGTGTGTTTTCATTTGCACTAGGCGTCCTGGTTCTTCTACGACCATTAAAGTTTTTCCCTACCAAATCTAAAACGAATTAAAATTAGATTTGTTTTTTTCTCCATAAAAACACGAATCCTTTTTGTATACGAAGTACTCGTATAAAACAGTAATTTTAATTTAATTAATAGCAAAACATAATTTATATAACGAGTTTAAATAACCTTATGTTGCAACATTGCACCGATGGACTCTAGATAATATGGTTTGGATAAGAAGTTCTATTCCTTGCGGCATAGTATCTTTTGGTCTTAAATCAATACATTTGAATGCATCAAGTGCTTTCCATGGACAAGAAAATAAGTCAATACCATGAACATTATAGGCACTATGATCTGGTGCATCTTTGAATCTACCTTGTTCAACTAATTGCGCATGACTCCACCACTTCTTTACACGATCTGCACCACCACTATCAGCAGCAACTGGAACTGGAGATTCTGGACATTCAGATGAACAACTCCAGCCTTCCATTAATATAGGTAAAATATATTTCTTTGATTCTACAGCCGCTAAAAATTCTCTCCTACAATTGACAGAATTTATATAAGCATCTGTTAGAAAGATTACAACAATACATGAATCAGAAACACCTTTAACCATCTTTTCCGTGCAATTATCACCAGCTGACAGCCCTCCATTAATATCGAACCAACATAACATTCCGGTTTCAAGCTCAATATGTGTAACTATAGGTTTTATTAGTTCTTGAGTGCATTGATTTAGACCCCAGTTGTAAGAGATGAACACATCGAGTCTGAGTATGTCTAAAATCTGGATTAGATCGCTTCGCCCTTTTTTAAGACACATAGGACAGGAGATAACACCATGCCTTTGAGTATCTTCATCATCGAAAATACAAAGCAAATCCTCTCTTCGCCAAAAATGAGGAATTTCTTCAAAGTGATTATTGCAATTAGGACAGGGGATTGTTGAAAATACAATAGTTTCCGATAGTATTGTACTAACGTCAACCATGTGCGGTTCTATCGCGTTAGAACATAACGATTTGGGGTATTGCATCGCTAAATTATCAACTTTATTCCCCGATGCTATTTCTTCGAGATGACTAGTCTGATATTCGTCAAAAATGCGAGTGCATTCTGAACGATTAAAGGTACCACACTCACGTAAATCATTAAAATAAATAGCACATTTGCAACAAACAATAGCGTTACTTTCTTGAATTGAAACTGATGATGAAGTTCTTGATCTACCCATTTGCTCAACCAAATCAGGTTCAGAAGATATACTTTTTGTTCTACTGCGTTGCAACCCAGTCAGCCAAATGTTTAATGATCTAATACATTGTGGATACAAATTGCTCACGACCTTTTGCCTTAAATCATCACTATCAGAAAAGTCAACACCACGGAAATCTATAAAGATTTTAAATTCCTCTAAAAATGGCAATTCTTTCGGCCACCAAATATTATAATTGGTAACTTTAAAGGGATCAATTAAAAGAGGAATAAATGAAGATAGACCTTGTGCATATATAGCTTTTATTGCAGAAATAAATTGAGAATTTTTGGTCATAATATTATCAACACAAATAAGTACCAATCGAGGAGAACTAAATCGAGACAGAGTTTTATAAGTTTTCTTGGTAATAACATGAATATGCAGTTCTGGATCCAATTTTGCTATTGCAGACTTAATAGGGCCACCTATCTTTGATTCACTTGATGCTACAATAAGGATTTGCAGTGGATCTGATAGTGTCGCAAGTGAATCAAGTGGTGTTTTTAATGAACCACTTAGTTTCATGCCAGGGTATTGGTCAGAGACATTTGTTAATACTGATAGAATCACGTTACATAACTGATTTGATGATGAACGAATTGATAATTTAGAACACGAGGTGGAAGCATTTTTTGTTTGAAAAGTTAGTGAAGCTATATTTCCTTTTGAATAAAAGCATGAAGTAGTTGAACTTATATCAGAATGAAAGCAAAAGCGCGCAGCTTTCGCAGTAATTCTTTCAAAAAATCCCGATGGACATCCCAATTTCAGTTCATAAGTACTTATAAATGGACAAGGAATGGACGACAGAGCATTATGAGTCTTGAAATGAGTTCCAGTTTTTGAAGCTAATTGTGGGCATAATAAATGATCACCATCTTTCACAATAACAATAATATCAAATCCAACTAAAACACTAAGAGCTCTATTACAGTCTTCATCTGTATCAACTATATTACTAAATATACCACCAGCACCTTGCCATAAGTCTTTTTCCATAAACATATCATTTTTTTCATCTTCACATTCTTTAACATCAGTCCAATATTCTAGGCAATTATCACTAGCTGGCCACATGTACTTTACTAAGCTTATGTGTATTAATCCATGAACCATCGCTTTCTTTAAGCGACGCAACATTAGCTTGTCATTTTTACGTTTGAAATAATTAAATAAAGATTTTCTATCATGTCGAACTACTCCCTTTATAACATCACATAGCCACGAAGGTGAAACATAAACAGTTGAGTGCAAAATACTTTCAACAATATGATCTCTATTTTTTTCAACTTCTTCTTCCTTCCTTTTTCGATCTTCTTTTTCGTCTTTTTGCGCTTTTGTAGTGAACAAAGCAGAAAAAAACCCAGTTGATTTCGTTTTCGCTGAAATTTCTTGAGAATTCCTCTTAGGAGACGTCACCAATTTTTTGGATTTTGAAGCAGTACCCCAGTTGCGAGATATATTTGACTGATAACTACCAAAGTACCTTAAATATCCAGTCTCATGCAAAAATTTCGTTGCACTATCAAGAATAGCAGGATCTTTAATATTATTTTCTAATGCGATTTTCGAGTAGTCATCCCATGAAAGAAATGACTTACCAGCACCTCTTGAAGATACAATAGCATCTTTCAATTGAATCCACGATCTTGGAATGAGCTCACCATACCAAGGTAGCGACTTTGCATAAGTTGCTAATATATCCAGAAGTACAGCTACACCTCTTCCAGTAATTGAATCAATTAAATGGCTCCTTCCATTGTCATATAATCTAATTGAAGCATATTTCCCACCATCTTTGGTTAACTTTTGGACATATTCAATTAAATAATTCTGTACCATTTCGATTTGAATTTGTGCATCACTTTCAGAAACCGAATCTGCATGAGTAGCGACAATAACAATAGATGCACCGGGTATACGAAAATTCAGAGAGTCTATCCAAGCACTAACCATATCAACTAAAAACGATTTCGTTTTAGAAGTATCACTACGCTGTAAATTTGAAAGATTTTTACACTTCCATATAAAAACATAGAGAGATCTTCGTCCAATAAAATAAGTATGTGTATCACGATAAAGAGATTGTCCTGCCATATCATATACTGTAAAGTCTATATTATGTGTTTTCATTAAACCCCAATCAGAAATATCAATTCCAACTGTCCGATTATCAACATCAATTGGTGTAGTATGGAAATCCTGTGATTTTAAAGCACGAATTAAAGATGTTTTACCACTTTCACCATCACCCACCAAAAATAATCCCATATTTTTATTAATAATACCTTCTGAATTTATACTTCTCAAAAAACTCACACATGCTTCGCCACCTTGCATGGCGATTTCGGGTGGAGGAGTCACAAGTGATGTACAACCTTTACAAAGCAACCTTACAAAAAATGGCAACTCGCAAAGTTCACGCGTCGGCAATGATTCTAATGCCTCGTTATTTTCAACATTCAGTTCCAGCAGTTGCTTGTACGTCGCAATGGGTGCGGGTAAGAACATTTCAAGAGTCTTAAATTGAATTTCAGCAAAATTAAAGACTTTATTCCTTCTTAAGTACTCAGGACCAGATTGCCCACTATCATTATCTTCGAGCAACCATTTCTGTCCATCAGGAGTATTCAAACCATCTCTTTTTACTGCAGTATAAAACCCAGAAATATCATATTTCTTCATGGCGTATCCAGATTTTCTTACATTACATTGCCTACATGACCATAAGGAATAACCTGCTTCAGATCCAGTAACACTTAACACGCAATTGCAACATGTTCTTCCATTTGTTGGTGTTGCGCCAATAAGCCATCCAAAGTATGCCCCACCACAGAAGTGATCATGTGGTGATTTATAGGTGCCATATATAGCACAGTTTCTACAAAACCATCGATTAGTAGGGTCAATTATATCTGAAATAGCTATCTCTGGATCACTAGCAGTGCCAGCAGAAGAGCAGGAAACAGTTTCAAGTGTAGTTGTAGAAGAAGCTGGTAATGTTAAATCTTCCTTTTCATCATCTAATTTTGAAGATGAACGATCAACTCTTAGATCCATAAACCCAATATTGAGATGATCCTTAATCCTAAATATCTAGTTTGTATGTTTGTATCGAATGTTCCGGGGTTGGGTGAGTAGGTTTTTAATCTTGTCAATGAATTGTCAATCATCTTCATTCTACCGCTTCACGGGCTCAAAATATGTCGAGACGGCGCAGTAGTGGTACAACAAGTAGATATGGCGATTACGCAGATTTGGTAACATCTGATGAGGATGAAGATGAGAATAACAATGCCATGGACGTAGTGGATCTTCACGGTGATGATGATGATGATGATAGTGATAGTGAGGCATCTGGGGCACCCAAACCTCAAGTGGCGACGAAGGGTAAGGGTAAGGGTAAGGGGAAGGGGAAGTGCAAGACGAGAACTATAGTAGACGATACAAGTGCAAGTGAAGCAGACCCTTCTCCTTCTCCATCTCCAAAGAAATCTTCTCCATCTCCATCTCCATCAGCAACCCACTCCATGGCCAAGGACAAGGACAAGAACAAAGACAAGGGCAAGGAAAAGTCGAAAGGAAGTAGTAGTAGCAGCGGTAGTAGTAGTAACCCCCCGATGGTGCTGGACAGTCTAACCTCTCTATTCCTCAGTAGTGCCCCTGTGGAAGGCACTCGCCTCTCGCTAGGTAGGACGGCCCTATTATCAGGCGGACAGGACATAGTACGCAGGCCGAATCGCAAACAACGCATGCTGACCATCTTCCCATCTCAATTGTCCTTCGCGAATGGCACAGAGGGGAGGATTGGCTCACTAGAGAAGCTGGATACCGCCAGGCCCGAGTTTGTTGTACCCCTAGCTCATGGAGAGTTGAGATACACAGGCCAAGTGGTGAACCTGACATCTCATATATATACGTTAGCATTGGCGGGGATGAAAGGAGCGTCTACTTGTGATGATATATTCGATAAAGTGCTTACATTCGGCAAGCCTGTCTTCATTCCTACTCCTTCTCCTACTCCTACTCCCGTGCCCAAGGCCGATGAAGTAGGAGTAGAAGATCCTACTCCTGCTCCTGCCCCTACTCCTACTCTTGCTACTGCCCCACAAGACGATTCACAGGCCACTGAAGCCTTGATGAACGACCCTAGCTACTTCATGTCTCAAATGAGTCAGTTCTCTCAGACTCAGATGAGCCAAACGTCTCCAACAAGTCCTGGACGTGGCAATGGTGGGGTGCGTAGCTCTCCATCATCAAGGGGTACTGGTACTGGTACTGGTACTGGTAATGATACTAGTAGTGGTAGTGGTAGTAGTACGAGATGGTCTAGAAGTATAGGTTGTTCTTCCAATGCCGACCCTGCTGATTTGGCGGCAATAGCAAAGGCACTAGCGCAACCAGCTGTAGCTGCAGCAGCTGCTGCCTCTAGGGCTGGCTCTAATACGAGTACTAGTAGTACAAGTACCAAGAAGCGTATGCTAAAGGAGCTGGCTGCAGAGGATAAGTGGAATTCCGATGAAGAGGAAGAGGATGAGGATGAGGATAGCGGCGAGGAAGAAGAAGAAGAGGAGGAGGATGATGATGATGATGACGATGATGATGAGGAGTTTGATAGTGGAAGTAGAAAGAAGTCCAAGAGTAAGAGTAAGAACAGGAGCAGTCACGCGTCGCCTGATTCTTTGCCTCGCCGCAGTACCGAGCGTCGTCGCAGCAGTGGTAAGACGAGTCGATATGGCGACTTTGCTGACCTAGTCACCAGTGAAGAAGAGGAGGAAGAGGAGGAAGAGGAGGAGATGATGGATGTTGAGGATGGTGGTGGCGATGGCAGTGCGAGTGATGGTTCGACTGCTCCAAGCGCGAAGGGGAAGGGGAAGGTGAAGGGGAAGATGAAGGGGAAGGAAACCAAAGTGAAGACAAGTGCGAGTAAAACGACTCCTACAAAGAAAGCTACCATCAAGGCCAATGTTAGTACCAGTGGGAAAGGGAAGGGGAAGGGGGGTCCCATAGTTATATTGGACTCTGATGATGATGACGATAATATGGGTGGCAATTTTAGCAGTAATGGTAGTGGTGGTGAAGGGGAGGGGGAAGGGGATGATTGGATGGATTCGTCACCAGAGAAATCCAAACCAAAGTCAAAAGCAAAAGAAAAAGCTGAACCGAAAGCCAAGCCTACTGCTAAGCCTGCTGCGACCAAGGCCAAAGCCAAGGCCAAGGTCAAGGCTTCTCCTAAGAAGAGAGTGAGGAAGGAAGATAGCTCAGGAGATGATGATAATGACGAGGAGGATGAAGACGAGGAGGACGAGGAGGAGGAGGATTGGATGGACTCCCCACCTGTAAAGGCAAGGTCAAAGACAAAGGCGAAGGCAACTATTACTACTACTTCTTCTACTGCAAAACCCAAGGCTCAACTGAAAGGAACGAAGGGGAAGGTCGCCTCTCCTAAGAAGAAAGCGAAGAAGGCGAAAAGCTCTGATGACGATGATGATGACGATGACGATGACGAGGGTGGGTGGGGGTTTGGTGGCTTGGACTCTTCTCCGGAGAAGGCACACCCTTCACCTGGACGCCCTTCTCTGCCTAAGCGCAGAGCTGCATCTGCCAAGCCCACAGTAATTGAACTCGATTCATCAGAGTCCGATTAGACATTGCTAGAGAAGAATAAGAGTAGTAATAGTAAGATGACCGCTACTTTGAGGAGTTAGCTAGGCAATTTTCCTTCTCAGCTCTTCTTCTCTTATCGTTTAGTCTCTCTGGCAGTCTGGTTGATGGAAGGAGGAGGCTAGATAGAGCTAGTAGCATCTTGCACGTATGTGAGTGAATGCCATTTGCGAAGTATATGTACGGTATTATATTTGTAAATTTTAATGACAAACAAGTGCTTATTAAACGGTACGGCTATAATAAAAATTACTGTCAAGGACCGAGAAGATGCTAAGTTGCGCTGCGAGAGTCAGTCCGCTCATTCAAGCTCTATGATAGACACTGGTCGCGACCTGGTGGGTGATGGTAGAGTGACGGCCACTCCGATGGCTAGTCCAAAATGGTAGTAGTTTTTATGGCCCACAAATTACCAGTGACAAACATAATTAGTGAATTTATAAAGCACCATACATTTATTTAAAAATCGTTACCATATTTGCCTCACCCAGATACATTGAGGAGAACAACATACATCACCTTGAGTCTATAACAAATATTATACTAGAAAGAGAGTAAGCGAAATAATTAGTAGTATATACCTTACTATAGCGTCAATTTCTCAAACGACACCAAACTCACAACCCACAACAAGAGACCACCAACTGAAGACCTAAACATGGTCTCACCATCGATATGCGTCATATCATCGTCTATGCAATGAAATACTATCTGTGGATACAACATATCCAAAGATTACAATACACCAAACGCACAACCCACAACATGAGACCACCAACTGTTCACCTAAACATGGTGCCTGATATTGATGCAATTGCCGCCAAGAGTGTTGCAGTGGTTGGCATGAGCGTATTGGCTTGTGATTATATCTGCATTATAGAATAGTTAAATATAATAATAACATTAACTTTACATTTATTATTATGTTAAAGAAATACTAAAGAGGTCGAAGTCGGGGTTGGGGTTGCGACTGAGAGGTACAATAGAGAAGGGCGGATTGACAGGAGAGGCGCATCCATTACCCCATGAATTTATCGTCCAAAAACTGCCCTCTTGAACAGTCCCATTGGGCAAGGTCTGCTTCCCCCTTCCATTCCGCTTGCCATCCTTAAACTCTCCATCATAAACCTCCCTATTGGGAAAGGTATACTTCCCCCTTCCATTTCTCTCGTCATCTTTCCACTCTCCATCATAAACCTACCCATTGGGCCAGGTATGCTTCCCCCTTCCATTCTTCTCGTTATCCTTAAACTCTCCATCATAAACCGCCCCATCGGGAAAGGTCTGCTTTCCCCTTCCAATCTTCTTGTTATCCTTAAACTCTCCATCATAAACCTCCCCACTGGGCCAGGTATTCTTCCCCCTTCCATTCCTCTTGTCATCTTTCCACTCTCCATCATAAACCTCCCCATTGGGCCAGGTCTGCTTCCCCTTCCCATTCCTCTTGCCATCCTTCCACTCTCCATCATAAACATCCCCATTAGGCCAGGTTTTCTTCCTCTTTCCATCCCTCCTGTCGCTCACAAGTACGGCGGTCAAATCTTCAACTTTTGAAAGAAACTGTCCTTGTTCCCTTTTATCCATGATAACA
>JACKZZ010023077.1_pt1 | contig 11390 bp, 8 predicted proteins | sample 8027871 | NCBI WGS metagenome assembly JACKZZ01 (sample SAMN15724774, study PRJNA655200) | protist metagenome | isolation source: fluorescence activated cell sorting (FACS) single amplified genomes of... | place: USA: West Boothbay Harbor, Gulf of Maine | collected 2000-07-19
TCATAATTATCAATCATCAATGTGATGTTCCCATTTTCATCCTTTGTCGACATTTTTTGTTTGTTCGTTTTTTCTATTCCCTTTCTACTCTCTGATGTCTGTTTCTCTATTATTATTGTGGCATACGTCGAAAAAAAGGGAAACAAAACGGTTTCATTTTCTCAAGGAGAGATGTCTATATTCTATGATCTAAACGTCTCCCTTGAGAAAGGGGTATCAAGACTACATTCTATTTCAAATCGGTTAAGTGAATTGAAGTACTCACGGGCATCTGTGAATAGATATGTGTTTGGAAGTATTCCGAAGACTAGAAAGGAAGATGCCGACGCGGAGATCGATGCGGAAAATCGTAAATATCGAGAAACCGACAAAGACGTTCGCATAGGGAAAAAGCCTTCGTTTTTAATGAGTAGAGTAACGATATCAGGAGATAAACTCAGCTTATTTCAAGCCATATCAACAAAAAATGTGGTTCTGAAAACATATGACATCGTTGCGACGTCTCCTCAAACTCAGCAGACGTTCAAATTCTGTTGCCGGGATTGTGCCGGGATCGACATTATCACGATAGATAGTGAACAAAGGCTTCCGTACGTCTTGAATCGCACAGATATTGATGCTGCAATCAAGCGAGGTATTCATTTTGAAGTGACGTATTCTGGTTCGATACGCGATGCATCGCACAGGCGATATTTCGTAAGCAACGCTATGGCGTTAGTTCGAGCTACAAGAGGCCGTAACATTATAATAAGCAGCGGTGCAGATTCAGCTCATATTCTCAGAAGCCCATACGATGCCTTGAATCTTGGTGTCTTGGTAGGTTTAACCTTTACGCAAGCTAGAGCTTGTGTGAGTACGAATTGTGAAAGAGTTTTGGAACACGCCAAGAAAAGATCGCTGCATCGAGGTTACATCGAAGTTGTAAAGATTGATGATGATAAATTGGATCAGGAAAATTCATGGATGAGAACTGAGGATATAAGTAGTACGTTTCTGAGTGCCCCAAAACCTAACGAAAGTGATTCGGGTGAGTTTATTCGGCTGTGATAATTGTGTGTGGTTTTATTTGGATGGCGTGTAGCGTATAAGATAGCCAAATGGTCTCTCTTATCTCATAGGATATCTCATAACCGGGCAGTGTCTCCTCGTCTCCTTCATCGCGTCGTCGCGTCGTCGCGTCCGCCGTCCGCCGCGTCATTTCAGTAAAAAAACAAGAGTCGAAGATCACACCACATCATTTATTTCTCAATGAGAGCAATCATCAAATCTGCACAAAAAATTCATGGTAGACGTGGACTTGCATCCATGCCAACAATCAAACCTGATTGCCCGGATTTTTCTTCAGGTAAGCTACACTTTTCTATAGTTTAATATTCAAAAATCTTCCGAAAAACGACGACGGCGGACGACGCATCTCTTCAACGAACGACAGGTCCTTGCAAGAAACGACCAGGATGGACACCTGCAATTTACGAAAATGCAGCAACTGGAAGATCTCATCGCTCTAAACTTGGAAAGGCGAAGTTGAAAGAAGCAATCGAGAAGACAAGAACTATTTTGAAGATTCCCGAGGATTACAAGATCGGTATCGTTCCCGCCTCAGACACGGGGGCCGTCGAGATGGCAATGTGGTCCATGCTTGGAGAAAGACCTGTCGATTTGTGTTATTGGGAATCATTTGGTAAGGGATGGTGTGGCGATGCGAAACTTCTTGATTTGGAAATTCACGAACATTCCGCTGGGTACGGAGAGTTGCCCGATCTCTCCAAGACGAATCCAAAACACGACATCGTGTTTACGTGGAACGGAACGACTTCAGGAGTGTGTGTTCCTAACGGAGATTGGATCTCTGATGACCGTGAAGGTATTACGATTAATGATGCAACGAGTGCTGCGTTTGCGATGGATATCGATTGGAACAAGGTCGATGTCACGACGTACAGTTGGCAAAAAGTGTTGGGTGGAGAGGGTGCGCACGGTATGATTATTCTCAGTCCTCGTGCCGTCGAGCGCCTCGAATCGTTTACACCCGATCGTCCCCTTCCAAAGATTTTTCGCATGACGAAGAAAGGAGCCTTGATTGATGGAATCTTCACGGGTGCTACAATCAACACACCTTCCATGGTGTGTGTGGAGGATTATTTGGATGCCCTTACTTGGGTCGAAAGTGTTGGAGGAGTTGATGGTGTAATAAAACGCTCGAAATCCAATCTTGCCGTCTTGGAAGACATGGTATCAAGAAACGATTGGGTCAACTTCCTTTCCACGGACGATACTGGTGCAACGAGATCCAGTACTTCGGTATGTCTCTCCGTTGATCTTCCCGCCGAGAAGATCAAGGAACTTGTTGCATATTTGGAGTCTGAAGATGTTGCATACGATATCGGTGCATATCGAGATGCTCCTCCAGGGCTACGTATTTGGTGTGGTGCGACTGTCGAGAAGAGTGACTTGGAAGCATTGGTACCATGGTTGGAGTATGGATATGAGAAATTTTCTTCGTAGTACTTCTTACTTACTTGTAGGTAGGTAGGTATAATAATACTCGTAATAACAATAATAAAACCTCGTAATAATAATAATAATAATACGAATCCTAATATCTCATAATTGGATTCAAACTATATCAATACCGAATTCTCTTTTGTGCTTCTACTGAGAAGATCTTCCGTCGAACTCGCATTTCGACTGCCACTTAATCTTCGAACACTCGATCTTCGACCATAAGTTGTGTTAGTAATGGGTGTCGCGACCGGGATATCTTCTTGATCCTTCTCTTCATCAGGTCTTTTGGAACTTACCTTATCAAGAAAATCCTTGGCCATTTGTCCATGTCTTGATGCAGTGATAGGACTAGTCGCCTCAAAATCAATCGTCTCCAACGTCTCCAACGTATGCATGGGATTACGTCCTGAATGTGCATATTCATCCATGGAACTCAAGGAAACGCCTGTCATATCATGACGAGGAGTCACAATGGCACTACCTTGATGTCCCATGAAAACGAAAGGAAGCGAAGCCTTACCTTGCATCTTTCTTTTCACCACGAAAAATGCCAAAATAAGAAGCCCCAGAACTAGGAGAAGCACAACAGGAATTACGATTTTCGAAGTACTGTCATCACTTTTACTTTTCTTGGAATCCGACGAGGAATCCGTTGATGTTGAAGAAGGAGAAGAAGATGGACTCGGAGAAGGAGAAGAAGATGGACTCGGAGAAGGTGAATCTCGAATCAAGAGAGAGCAAGTGCTGTGATCACCTTGTTCTCGTGTAATTGTACATGTGGAAAGAGTCGTGCCGTGAAGAATCGCACGTAGTTCATTATCGTGCCAACCATCCTGCCAATCATCGTACATTGATATTTCGTAATTTCCTGGGCGCATACAGACCTCGATTTCTTGGGGAGCACCTCCCGAAACGATGAGATTCTGATTCTCATCGTACATCTTCCACCGTATTTCATTTTGCCACTCACCTTGAAAGAACTCACCTGCGTGTACTTCGATGTTCATAGCAGCACCCATATCAAACGTACATATTGAAGAAGAAGAAGAAGTACACTCAAAGGCGATTTCCGAATTCTCAGTATCCACAACGTCAAGCACACTCTCATCATCACCCCCAGATATAACGTATTGATCACACGGAAGACACACTTCTCCGTTTCTTCCACTCCAAACAACATTACTTCCTCGAGATATCGTCCATTCTGTCTGAGATGATGTGGAGGATAGCCCGTATGAAATACATGAACCCGTATTGATTTCGCAAGTTCCCCAAGACGCATCATCTGCAAGTCCACACTTACTCAAAGACTTATTCTCCTCGTTTTCAGTAACTTCGAGAAATACGTTGTGCCAACCATCACCCCACAGATCTTCCATGTATAAATGCCGTTGCCCTTTTGAGAGACAAACAGATGCACTATACGGACTGCCACCTTCCAAGAGAACGTTGTTGCTTCCATCCTTTTCGTAGAGCTTCCACAAAACCTCATCTGCCCAATCGCCGTGATGAAATCCTTCCTCTGCATGAACAGCGATGTTTACGAAAGATCCAACGTCAACATAACACTTACTCGAACTCTCACAATGTGACAAAATCAAATCATCTTCGACTTGTGTCCACGTAACTGTACTACTCTCCTCTGTCGTATCAACGACATATGTTCCGCACTCCAAGCATAGCTCCTTAGAAAACGAATTTCTTCCAGAGAGAATCGACGTAGATGATTCACCCATCATCATTACTTTCCACGTTCCCGTCGTGTTCACGTCTAGATGTACGTTCGAACATGATCGTACAGGTACGGTGCACTCACCCTGAAATACTGGAAACCAAGAATTCGAAGTCAAACCACACATTGCAATGTTCTCTCCGTTATCTTGTTCGAACACGACCTTGTTGTCATGAAATCCATCTCCAAACGAATCTGTCATCTTCAATGTATGCATTCCTCTCTCCAGACAAATCAACTCATCAAACGGTGCATCGCCACTTAACACAAGATTTTCCTTGGAATCGTAAAGTTTGAACGAAATTTCCTCATGATAAGAACCCATTCCGCTTTGCGAAGTGGAGTTGATCGTTCCGTTATGCACGTATATTCGAACCGCATATCCAACCTCTACACTACATGGCAAAGCATTAGAACATGAAGTGATGAAATCGTCCATGGAATCCTTGACTTGAACATTGGATGTATCGTCGTGTACAGTAAGCACGTACGTTCCGCATGAAAGGCAAGCGCCCAAGGAATCGTCCGATGTAGACGACAGCACTATCACGTCGTCATCCTGTGATTTCAGACTCCATGATGATGACGGGACGTCCCCGATGATTTTCACGAATTGCTTGTCTTGACCACAAATGGATGGGTCTACAGGAGGAATTGGAATCTCTCTTCCAATGTGAAAATCACAAGTTTCATGATCACCTTGCTCTGCACTGATTGTACACGTTGAAATTGTACTTCCATAAATACTCAAACGTATTTTATTATCGTGCCAACCATCCTCCCAATCATCGTACATTGATATTTCGTAATTTCCTGGGCGCATACAGACATCGATTTCTTGTGGAGCATTTCCAACAATAAGAATTTCATCGTCAATCTTATCACTAATGCTCCAGAAAATTTCCCCTTGCCATTCACCCTGAAAAAATTGACCTGCATGTACGTCGATGCTAACAGTAGTTCCAGCGTTGAACGTACCTGAGAGAGATGCAGAGAAAGGGAGAGAGAGAGAGTGCATGTATGTGTAAGAGCAAGTCGTGAAAAAAAAAGTGAGGAGTGAATAGTACGCGAAAAATACATCGCTCAGTCTGTAAGTCGATTTACTGTCTCCCTACGTACAGTTCGAAGGAGAAATGGAATTCGAAACACATTCAGCGTGAGACACCGAGTCCTCAATATCCACAACGTCAAGCACACTCTCATCATCACCCCCAGATATAACGTATTGATCACACGGAAGACACACTTCTCCGTTTCTTCCACTCCAAACAACATTACTTCCTCGAGATATCATCCATTCTGTCTGAGATGATGTGGAGGATAGCCCGTATGAAATACATGAACCCGTATTGATTTCGCAAGTTCCCCAAGACGCATCATCTGCAAGTCCACACTTACTCAAAGACGTATTCTCCTCGTTTTCAGTAACTTCGAGAAATACGTCGTGCCAACCATCACCCCACAGATCTTCCATGTATAAATGTCGTTGCCCTTTTGAGAGACAAACAGATGCACGATACGGACTGCCACCTTCCAAGAGAACGTTGTTGCTTCCATCCTTTTCGTAGAGCTTCCACAAAACCTCATCTGCCCAATCGCCGTGATGAAATCCTTCCTCTGCATGAACAGCGATGTTTACGAAAGATCCAACGTCAACATAACACTTACTCGAACTCTCACAATGTGACAAAATCAAATCATCTTCGACTTGTGTCCACGTAACTGTACTACTCTCCTCTGTCGTATCAACGACATATGTTCCGCACTCCAAGCATAGCTCCTTAGAAAACGAATTTCTTCCAGAGAGAATCGACGTAGATGATTCACCCATCATCATTACTTTCCACGTTCCCGTCGTGTTCACGTCTAGATGTACGTTCGAACATGATCGTACAGGTACGGTGCACTCACCCTGAAATACTGGAAACCAAGAATTCGAAGTCAAACCACACATTGCAATGTTCTCTCCGTTATCTTGTTCGAACACGACCTTGTTGTCATGAAATCCATCTCCAAACGAATCTGTCATCTTCAATGTATGCATTCCTCTCTCCAGACAAATCAACTCATCAAACGGTGCATCGCCACTTAACACAAGATTTTCCTTGGAATCGTAAAGTTTGAACGAAATTTCCTCATGATAAGAACCCATTCCGCTTTGCGAAGTGGAGTTGATCGTTCCGTTATGCACGTATATTCGAACCGCATATCCAACCTCTACACTACATGGCAAAGCATTAGAACATGAAGTGATGAAATCGTCCATGGAATCCTTGACTTGAACATTGGATGTATCGTCGTGTACAGTAAGCACGTACGTTCCGCATGAAAGGCAAGCGCTCAAAGAATCGTCCGATGTAGACGACAGCACTATCACGTCGTCATCCTGTGATTTCAGACTCCATATCGATGCGGGATCATCTCCTTGAACTGTGATGGAAAGTGTGGTATTATTACAGCTACTTTGAGCGCTATCTATGTCTTGAAACTTGATAACGAGCAAAATAAATGATAGTGAGAGGAGAATCATCTTGGACATTGCCAATCTTAATTTTAAGCGAAAACCTCAATTCTCAACTCCCCCTCAGAGCTCAGAGGCTCAGAGGCGCTTTGACTCGGAGATAGACTCCCTGGAGCTATATAGGTCTCGAGCCTTTCATTTTTTCTTCGTGGTGATAACAACATGTCAGAGGAAAAGGTTACAAATCGTCCTATCGTGATAAAGATTGGTACATCGTCCCTTTTGAATGGTGAGACTGGATGTCTTTCTCTCGGAACTGTGAGCCATGTTGTGGAGACGGTCGTGGAGTTGAAGCGTTCAGGGCGGAACGTCGTTTTAGTAACGAGCGGCTCCGTGGGATTTGGAAGATTAGCACTTGAGGACAAGGCACCAAAGAAACCGACTCTGAGTCAACGTAGAGCTTTAGCTGCAATCGGACAGGCAAGACTCATGGCAGTATATGACGATATGTTTACGTCTCAAAAAGTCAAGTGCGCGCAGGTGCTACTGACTTACTCGAATCTCGGTATCGAGGCGCAATATCGAAGTTCCAGACAAACATTTCAAAGTCTGTTTTCGATGGGTGTCATACCAATTGTGAACGAGAATGATCCAGTCGCTGATGCTTATACAAAATTTGGAGACAATGATACGCTATCTGCTATGATTGCTATTTTGGTATCTGCGGAAAAGCTCTATCTTCTAACAGATGTGGATGGTTTGTACGTGTTCTTTCTCTCTAAACATATTTCATATTACTTCTTCTTTCTCTATTTGTGTACTTTCATTTATCTCTCTTCTCGCACCTTGCCCTCATCTGGAAAATGCATTTCACCCACTCATATCCCAGGTACACCGCAAATCCAAGCATCGATCCAAGTGCAAAGAAAATAGACATCGTAAAAAACATGAGCGATCTTGCTGATGTAAGCACTTCGGACAGCGGATCTCAATGGGGAACCGGAGGCATGGCAACCAAATTGAAAGCAGCAGAGATTGCTTCGAATTGTGGTGTTTGTACTGTTGTGATGAACGCTGTGAATCCTAGACATATTTTGAGAGAAATCAAGGGAGAGCGTATCGGAACAGCATTCATGCCGAACTCATGGGACGTCAAATCCTCAAAGAAGAAACGGAAGCGTTGGATTCGCGCTCTACCGATTCGAGGACAAATTCGGATCGACAATGGTGCTGTTCGAGCAATTCGACGTAAGCAAAGTCTCTTCGCAGCGGGCATTCGAGATGTTAATGTGGAATCCTTTCAACGTAATGACGTCGTGCGAATCTGCGATTTGAATGGAAACACGATCGCACTCGGTTTAGCAAATTACGATCGTAATGCGTTCTTTTCAATGAAAGGAAAGCGCTCCAAGGAGATCGAAAGTATGGACACGGGACCTCAAGAATTGATACACAGACACAACATAGTAATATTACCTTGGAAGAAGGCTGATGATGATGGTGCTTGTGAGGAGAAGAAGAATGAGAAGCATTTAGATCGCGACGAACGCACAGCCGAGGAAGAAGCAATTGAATTGGCAGAGAAGATGTCTTCAATTTTGAAATAAGATATATATAAATCACCTTACACTATTTTAAATTCAATACTTCCGTCTTCTTCTCAAACTCTTCGAAAAATGCAATCTGCCTGTCTATTTCTCGACGAAAATACGGCATTCCAGATTCACGTGCAATTTCAATCGCACGTAACATAGGGGCATTGTCACATTTCGCCACAAGTTCACCAATACCACCGTCACTTTTTTTCAAACGCTCAAACTCTGTCGTTAAGTTTTCATTACTTTCATCATCGTCGTCGCTTCCATCTTCATCTTGAATTGCGAACGGTAAATCTTCCTCTTCCTCACTTTTTGCTTCCTCTTCTTCGGTTGGAATGTTATGTAAAAATGGTAGTGAAATGTTGCTGTTGTTGTTCGTAGACCCTGCTCCTCCTCCTTCCTCTTCAAAGGACGAGATCACAATCTCTTTTGATAATGTTTTGTTACTCATATTAACATCATCTTGAAGTGTCGGACCTTCGAGTCGAAGAGGTGTCATACTCATCTGTTTGGGTGTCATGCTTGCAAAAGGAGGTGTCTCTCCTGGTGAAGATGTAATACTCGGACGATGTACCTTTTCCTCGTACTCCTCGTAGCTTGGAGGTGAACCAAAGGCAAGAATATGTACATCCGTGTCTTGACGAGGTCGTCGTGGCGTTAACGACAACAATTCTGTCGTCTCCCGTTCTTCTTCTTCAATGGTTCTCATCTGTTTTGGAAGTTCGTTCCAATACTGTCCAAATTCTTTGTCATCTGCTGATCTTGAAATACGACGTACGAGTTTGGGTTTCGCGAGTGATATGGGAATAGATTTCGTTGTGTTTGTTACGTCGGTGTCTTTCTTTTTCGCACTTCCCTGATCCTCACCATTATCATCGTTAAACAGTTTTTGTTTCGTATCGTATACTCGATCCTTGCTGATGTGTCGTTCAAGCATTTCAAATCCTGTACGATTTGTCGCCGGAGCAGAATGGGGGATATTCACAATGTCCTGTGTCACTGTAGGAGGTGATCTCGGAGTAGAAAGTTCGTACGGAGAGAATCTTCCACTCGTATACTTATTTGATCGAGGTTTCGATGTTCGATGAGGTATAATCCATTCATTCTCTTCCAGCATTGTGTGTCTTTGTGTCGGAGTCCAACTTCTTCTACGTTGTCTTGGTGCATGAAATAGAGTTTGCGTTGATGTTTTCTCAATAATAGGAATACCGTCCAAGGTCATGTTCCTACGATAAGTAGACGATACCATCAACGTACCTGTGAGTAGTGTGTTTGAGTGTGTTTTGTATGTCTCTATCGTGTTTGATGAGATATAGGGCAGAAATCGAAAGAAAGAACAAGAAAATTAGGACCTGACCCCCACATACCAAACGGTGCTACAATATGCGAGAAGCGCATGTTCGAGACGACGCAATCAAAATCAAGATGTTTTTTCTTTTGTGACTCCTCATCTGACGATACATCATAAGAGATTTGCTTTCTATGTTCTCTAGATATATCAAATGCTGGTACTATGCGAACGAAAGAAATGAATGATCTCAGAAATACTGATATTTTTTTGTACACAGATCGAAGTTGTTGCGACGTCTTCTCGTCTACTCGACTACCTCTCGGTCGATATTCAAGAGTGTATCGTTCCAAAAGAAACTTTTTCTTCGTCAACGGCTGTTCAAAGTATATATGAATGTAAAGTATGCGATGTGGATTTGTTTTCCATTCCCTTAAAGCGTTTCTCAAAACCGGTTTTGAATCCACTATCAGATTAAACGATGGATGTGGTTTCCTGATACAATTGTTTCTGCTACTACGTCTTCTTCTTCTTCTTCTTCTTTGCTCCACATCATTCTCATCAAAAAATCCTCTTGATTCTAATAAAATGTCACATATTTTGTAGAATGCCTCTAAAATGATTCTTTGACATTTCGTCTTGGGATCCATCCTTTTATTTAAAAAAATAGAAATTGACGCAATTTTATTTTAAACAGAAAACTGGAAAACCTCCAAACCGGACTGGAAACTTCGAGGAAACCGTCTTTGAATTCATTCATCTTCTCTTCTTTCTTTGCTCTTTTTCTTTTCGGTATTGTGCTGTTACTACGAATGGGTGCGTTGCTGATGCTGCTGTTTGTTTGTTGATATTTATTATTTCGCACTAATGCATCAACCACTTTATCCTGCTACGACTAAAACCACTACTACAAAACAAGCGATACGTCGTCGTCTTGCTATTACTCGAAATCCCCAAAATCATCCTTTGACGAATCATCTCCACCCAACTCACGCTTCACAACAATTTCCTTAGTAGCCCCCATCATCTTCTTCATAAGACCCGTATCGACAGCACATGTAAAAAAAGGAAATACTTTTCTTGTTTGAGACAAGTCAACAAACTTTTTCTTGAAATACTCCTTTGCTTTGGTCGGATCACATCCTCCCTTGTAATCCTGGAAATATGAATGACATGTCGAAGGGTCCACTTTTTTGATCTTCTCCTCAAACAAATCTACCTTATTCAGGAACAAAATCATGGCACACTCGGGTGGGAAAAGTGTAAGATTTACAATCTCCTTAAAGAGCTGTAATGCTTCGACCATACGATTTTGTGTCTCGTCTTCGTAAAGCTTTTGATCATATCCGCTCAACGAAGCCACGTATACGATCGCGTCCACATCTGCAAACACGTAGATCCATTTTCCTCTCTCCGTACGCTGTCCTCCTACATCAATGACCAAAAACTCGGAATCTTCTACGATGTATGAATGTTCGATGATACCACTGGTCCTGACACGAGTTCTCAAAACATCCATGTCGTTGGGAAGATATCCAGGTTGAGAAATACGTTTCAACGTCTCTGGTTCGAAGAAATAATCCGTGGAATCAGAGATCTGAAAGGAAGATCTCTGTCCGTATGTTTTTTGAATGGATTTATCATTCCACAGTGCTGTGATAATTTGTGCATTATCTGGTGTGATCTTGTGTTGCATACCCGCTTCTTCCGGAAATGCTTTCTCGAATGCTTTGTACGTGTCCGGGTTCGAGATCTTCGGAACCTTTTGCTCGCTTACCAAGACTTGATATGCGTCGAGGAGAGCCC
>JACKZZ010003928.1_pt1 | contig 11389 bp, 3 predicted proteins | sample 8027871 | NCBI WGS metagenome assembly JACKZZ01 (sample SAMN15724774, study PRJNA655200) | protist metagenome | isolation source: fluorescence activated cell sorting (FACS) single amplified genomes of... | place: USA: West Boothbay Harbor, Gulf of Maine | collected 2000-07-19
GTTGCCTTCGTTGTTTTTTCGAGCGAAAAAAATCGGAAAAAAAAACCTCTTACAGAGGAGCACTAGAATGAGCAGTCTGCACGTTTCATCAGAGGTCCCGTATCGCGATTCTCTCTCGCACGAGAGGGGAAGAGGGGCAACCAGGCTCTCTCTCCTCTCTCTCTCTCTCTCTCTCTCTCTCTCTCTGTCGAAGAGCGAATCTACACTTTTTGAGAGAGAGAGAGAGAGAGCTTTGTGAGAGAGAGAGAGATTTGAGAGAGAGAGATTTGAGAGAGAGAGAGAGAGAGAGAGCTTTGAGAGAGAGAGAGCTTTGAGAGAGAGAGAGAGGGTTGGTCTCTCGCAACCATGGTGGTTGCCTTGCGCCACCATGACCACAATCATGAAGGAGCGCGCAGAGGGGTGAAACGACCAAGAAGTGATGACGTTGACCAAGATGAAAGACGAGAAGAGCAGCAAATTCAAACTCAAATCGCTGGAGAGGAGACTCTTCAGAGTAATAACCAAAATTTGCCAGCAAGACATCAACAGTCGAGGCAGCAATCGAGACAGCGATCTAGACAACAATCGAGGCAGCAGTCGAGGCAGCAGTCAAGGCAAGGATCTAGGAGCGGTTCTCGCAGAGTTGAGAGTCGCAACGGAAGGCTAAAGGGAGGAGAATTTCATCATGCAAACACAGAGCTGAGACCTGACCAGCGAAGGAAGTTTCCTGCTACTCCTAGCGGCAAAAGACCGTGGAGCAGTACCATAGTAGCGAATGAAATTGTAAAAACAAATGTAAGGCCTGCAACATTTGCTGGGACCAACCGGAGTCTTCCTCAAGTGGCCCCAGGCTCTTCCGGCGAAAGAATAGAGCTTAGTATGCGGACGAAGCCGCGCAGCGAAACCATCCTGGCACGCGAGGAAGCCAACTTGATGCCAGCAGCTTTCACGCAGCTCGCGCGAAATGCGAGCCATGAAAAGGAGTTTCGTGCCTTTACGTTTGAGAAGAACATTGCACGCAGGCCTCGCACCGCACTGGAACCGTTACCTCTTCCTGAGCTAGATGTTGTCAACCATGCAACTAAAGGATGGCTATTCTGCCAAGGTAAGTACGCAAAAGAGTATGGCGCAATCGGCATAGAAGGGGTTGACAGCAGAATTCAATGGCAAGAGTTTTATTTTGTGGCGGATCAAAAGAGCCAAACGTTAATTCAGCTTTCGGCTCCCGGTATTGACCGATCTATCAGCGTTTTTAATCTTGCCGAGGCCGTAATCCAAGGGCGAGGCTGGAAAAGGCTAGGAGGTCAAGGCGGGCCAAAATCTAGAGGGCAGCTCTTGTATACCATTTATATTGAAGCCAAACGCGGGGTCGCACAGCAAACTCATTCTATTCTTGTCGGCTGCGCAGATGAAGGAAAAGCAATGCGCTGGTTGCAAGCTTTAAGAGCATGCATGACACGAGCTCAACGCGCAGCCATATCTTGCCCGGCCATAGTGCTGCCAATGACAGCTCCCTTGCAGAAGAGTGATGCTCCGTGCGATACAAGCCAATCATTTGTAGGCCATGATGAACAGGGGCACGAAACCAAGCTTTTGGAGAAGTGGGGTACTGGTGCAGTATACCGCGAAAGGGAAAACGACTCGCTGGGATTTGGCCATCAAGAACAGAGGCTGTTGGGAAGCGGTGAGATACAGGAAAGCCGTGAGATGTTGCAAAGCCGTGGCATGTTACAAAGTCGCGGAATGCTGGAGAGCCGCGAAATGCTTGAAAGCCGCAGCAACAAACTTAATCGTGACGATGGTGTCAAAGTTGATCATTTCGGAATGGAAGATCCTGGAGATCTAGCTCAAGGCTCAATTGTAAGAGAAGATTCTGTTTCAGGACATTTTTATGACATCCAAGGTCGTCCGTATTCGTCATTGTCGCAATACAGAATTCAACAGCAGAGAGACCAAGAGGACAGTCACATTGAATACCTAGCCAATGGCCCGCTTTTCGATGGCAAAGCTTTAGGCGACGAGCTTTTGAAACGTGGTCTTGTGCTGGAGCGGCGCAATGATTTGACAGGTAAAATCCAGCCCTCTGAAATTAGTCTGGATAGCGACAACCTTGTTAATAACAACGATAAGTCACACCAAGAAAAGAGCGATCAAAATGCAATGGTGAACAGTCCGCTAGAGAGCGACGGCACTAAAGTGGACTTAGTCCAAAGTGATGCTGCAAAGCAGCAAGGCGCCGCGGACCCACGCCTCATCCAAAGTGCCCCTCCGAACATTGAATCGCCACCCAAACCTCTCTGGCGTGTTGTCACTGTACAGTGGAAAGCAGCAGAACGCTTACAGGCAATTGGACGCATGTGGATTGCACAAGAACGAGTTTTTGGGGACTGGGGCATGAAAGTACAGAGGCAAAAAGCTACATTTATCCAGTGCTGCGCGAGATCCTATCTTGCTAGACGAACTCTAGCATTGCTCCGACTTCAGAGGCAAGCTGCAATCGTGCTCCAAAATACTTGGCGCAGGTTCACCGCCCGTCGAGTTATTCGCGAAGCACGCTCTCGCTACCTCGCTGCCTCAATCATCCAGCGCGCTCTACGTTCCTTTTTTGCCCGGCTTCTCATGAAAAACTTAGCGAGAATACGTTTTGCTATAATTCTCGACACCGTGGAAGAGATTGTGGCTGGAACAGAAGTCATTCACGCTGCATACATGGCCGCTCTTGAGCTTGCTAAACGCAACGCATCAGTCACGATCTTGCAATGTTTTATACGGTCGTATTGGGCGCGTCAAGCAGCTAGAGATCGTAAGGAAGACCGAGGTGCTATTATTCTGCAGTCCTGGTGGCGCAGCATGAGCTGTTTTTCTGCGTTCAAGCACTTGAAGGCTTCTACGCAAAAGCTGCAGGCAGTCATACGCGGTAGACGGGGCCGCCAGATAGCCAATTTTGAGCACAGACGAGTTCGAGCGGCAACTTGTTTGCAAAGCTTTTGGCGCGGAACAGTTGCTGCGAAACGTTGGCGTAAAACACGAATGGCCGGGCTTATTCTTATTCGATTCGCTCGTTTTGTCCACGCCCGGAAGGCATTCATCGTTGCCAAGCGAATCCAAGCTCTAAGGCGAAACGCTGCAATAAAAATTCAGTGCCTGGCTCGCAAGGCTATAGCTCGTACTTTGGTCCTGGCAGAGCCCGGCGGAGTCCGTTCACGATACCGAGCAGCTCGGTGTATTCAAAGTTTCCAACGCATGTGCTGGGCCAAGGGAGATTTTGCATGGTACAAAGGAGCAGCCTGTACTATCCAGCGTTTCGCGCGACATTTCCAAGCACGAACATTGGTACTTCTTTTAACTACTCAGAAGCGCCATAAAATGGCTTCAAGGATCCAGCGGATGTTTCGAAATTGGTTTTTGTGGAAAACAGTGCTCGAACACCGCGAAGCCATGTGCGAGCGTTTTGCTAACAAAGGCGAGCGCTTGTACCGGGGTGCATTCTACATGAAAAGCAAGAGCAACCGCTTATTTTTTGCCGATGTCAGTGTTGTTTCGAAAGCTGGGGATCTAATGGTTACATTGTGGGCCGACAAAGATGGGCTATTGCGCAAGTTTGCTCTACCTGTGGGAAATTGGTTCGCATCTCTTTTTATGGGCTACACGTTGAGAACGGGAAAGAGCAACCCTGCAAAAGGTGCTAGACATTTCGCAGAGCTGCTCGTCAGGTACATGGCAGAGTACCTCTGTTCAACCCAGATGCAGAGAGACTCGTTGCTCCAAGATGTTGTTTTTGCGAGCAGCGCAAGCAGTGATCGCAAGAAGCAGCGACGCAATGTCCTTCCTTCTGGGTTTGTGCATCTATCACGCCAGCGCGCGATGAATAACTTTTGGAAAAAGCTTTGGTCCGAATTCAATAGCCGGGTGCCAGCGAATATTGCTGAACTTGATGTAGATGATTCGAATGTGCTAGCCGTTGCTCACAGGCGCACGGTCAAAGAGATTGATTCATATGAGAATGGCCAGGTCGATGCAACCTCCGTAATGGGTCACCTTGACAAAAATTCTCCCGACTATGCTTTTGCACGCGCGCTTATGAAATTGGACGAAAGTCCCCCAGGAATGTTTGCGCGAGCAAAGCGGACCTCGATATGTCGCTTGACAGTTACTGCTGTTCTGCAGGCAGCTACTGTTGCGAAGCAGCAAGAACAAGTCCAGGCATCAGATGAGCGCTGCAACGATGACATCGGTCGGTTCGCATCAACGTGGGTGGACCAGCTTTTGGAAAGTTTTTTTGCCAGACAACCGGAGGCGATCATTGGAGCCTTGGTTAGTACTGTGCTGGATAGAGTGGTTCACAAGCACACGATGATTACAAGTCTCACGGAAACAACGGTTTCAACTGCACTCGCAGATGGGGTTCGTCTAAGCCTTGGGGCGACGAATGTTGATAAGGACGAAATGGCCCTGTTTGGCGAGAGTGCCCACCCAGGTCACTTGTTTGGCTTTGACATGCACGCATACCGCGCCGGTCTCGCTTCACACGCAGCGGGTGTAAAGGAACTGTTTGAGGCAGAAGAAGAAGCTCTTGCGGCTATTTCAGATGATGTGTTGGCTGGACTCTTCAACGAGGTCATGCGCGAGACAGAAGACCTGCGCACCGAGACGCTTCAACGCCGCATGGCAATCCTGGACGATATTGATCGCTGGAATGTGTCTGTGGAAGAGCTAGAGGTCGCCTTAGAGAAGCAGCTTGTCGAAGAAAGAGCTGTTCCTGACTTTGAAAAGGACGAAAACACCCGCGATATTCGCCAGCGCCAAAGGCAATATTTGCTGAGTAAAATAGAGCGCACCAAAAAAGTCGCAGATCTGTACAACGCAACGATAGCCGTATGTGACGCAGACCTCAAAGTGTTGCAAGAGCGCCACGCAGCTGCTATCCGTGCACAAGCCGAAGTTCGCTTCTTGGTCAAGAACGGGCGCCACTCACGAGGGGTTTGGATCAAAGCCGAAAAACGAGCAGCTCAAGTGGTCACGCCATTGTTTTTGAAATGTGAAGAAACAATGGGTAGAATGTTGGGAGCTTTTGTCGTCCAACAATTTAAAGTACTCGAGGACTGCGACAAGACCCTACGAAGCTTTTTCCCTGCCCTTCGACAACAACTTAGCGACCTATCTAGCGCCAAGCAGAAGACATCTGATCTTGTTGGTTGGCAGCACGCCGCAATCAAAGATGTGACCCTCGCATCTCTAATCTTTGCAGACAAAACGAAAGAGTTCATGCTGACTTCAGTCGCCAAGCGGGACCAATGCTTAAATGACCAGGAAGATTTATTGGCCGAGGTAGTAGAACACGTGAGCGAAGCCGAAAAGGATCTTAGGCTTCACCAGCGGGTGTTTAACCGCATTAAAAATGCGGAGCAAAATCTGCAGGCCCTTGCTGAAGCGGACGCTAAAGCTGAAAAACTGCATGAGGAGTATGTGGAAGCAACAAGAGTACGGACCAATGCGGAGCGGCTGAAAGAGATCGAAGATGAGCTCGATATCCGGGTGCCTGGTAAAATATCCGAGCGCTTGGACAAACTTGCGATTGCAACTGACCGTTTTGCGAGTACTGGAGAGCAATTGGCTTTTGAGGGGAACCAGGTCGGATTCGCCGCTACCCGGTTCGAGACCGTCGTTGAGTGTGTAGAAGCAAAGGACTACGAAAGAGCCCTTAAAGAAGTCAAGTTGGTGAGGAAAAGGATTGGCGCCGCGCTCTTCCTTTTTAAGGATATCCAAAAACGATTCGAGCAGGGTCTTAACGACGAAGCGACCGCGCGAGCAAACCAAAAATCGGCAGGATCTAGCGTGGCATCGTCGTCGAGTGCAAGGAAGAGTACAAGAAGGAGTAGTGGTTACAGTAGTGATAGCAGTGATACCAGCAATAGCAGTAGCAGCGGAAGCGAGAGCGAAAGTGAAGCCCTCCGAGCGCAAGCTCAAAGGCAATTTAATATACACACCTATGCCAAGCAAACCATGGAGGAGATTCTTCAAGTGCAAGATCTTTGCACTGAATACGTTGAGCTAGTGGACACTATGCTGGAGGAGGACGAAGAAGACGAGGTCCCAATCCAGTTTTTAAAATACCGTGATATCGCAGAGGAAGAAGCCGCACGACTCGAGGCTGCGCGAGAAGGAGGAGGAGATCGCGTGAACAAACCTTGGCAACCAACCTCGACACCAATTGGGCGTGGACTGAAAAAAGCAACCTCTCTCGCTGTAGGCACAAAAGTGGCCGATATCATTTTTCAAAGCAAACCTGTCATGGCCGCTTCGGTCATGAACGACATGATAGACTTGCCGCGTAAAGTTGCAGTCAAGAGTTATCTCCACGCGGTGACCAAGCGCCAGAAGCTGATTACCAAAGCAAAAATTAAAAAGGAGGAATTTGTCAAGGACCCAACAGGCAAACTTGCGGCGGAGCAGCGCGAAGCTGCCGTACAGATTCAGAGGATCGTCCGGGGCTGGCTTGCTAGGTATAAGCGAAAGCTCAACGCCACTCTGTGTATCCAGCGTCTTTACCGCCGCAGGAAAGCCTGGTTGTGTTTCAAAGAGGTTCTATTTCAAAATACCATCAAGTATTACGACAGCAAATCTGGCTACTATTTCGTCTGGCCTGGTCATGTGGCGTGGAACCCACCAATTTGGCTCGAAGGCCGCTACATTCCGTACGGGCGTCGCGTTCGCGAGCGTGGGTACAAATGGGGCCAGCAAGAGGCAGCTACGTGCCTGCAAGCAGCGTGGCGGATGTATTCTACACGCAAACAATTTGTGGAGATTGTCCGCACCAGCTTTGAGAAAGTATACGAACCAAGCAAGGGCAGGTACTTTTTGCAAAATATATACAGTGGCCGCTGTCGTTGGGATTTACCATTTAACATGGACTTGTGGCCAGATCCCGAGCTCCCGGACATGTCCGGTTAAATTTATCATCAATCTATTTATGTACAAATTTACAAATTTACAAAACGATACGATCGATAATGACACTTTTTATGCAAGGGTCTACCGAGGTTGCATCTGATGGTACATTCTGCTCTAAAGCTGCGTGTATTTTGCGTAATAATTCCTTCGTCAAGCAACGAGCGATCTTACATTCAAAGAATATTGGTTCTGGGACACTAAATGACATAACCGTAATCTCTGACAAAGCAGCAGCTTGCGTTAGCTCCAAGTTGAACTCTATTGATGCGAGGGTGAGGGATTTTCCGGACAGACAGTTTCCTCCTGCGCTTGGGCCAGCAAGATCATGCCCAAAGACATATACGACCGAGTAGCCTAGCAACCAACCTATGATGGAGACGAGCTCACCAGGGTTTGACCCAACAACCGAGTTGCCTGAAAGAGCGATGTCAAGGGGTATCGGAACCATGATCCGACAATGCTTTGTTAAAGCCTCCAGCAAGCGTTTCAATGCTGCTCTTATAACTTTGCGGGCCGTCAAATTTTGTCGCCCTCGGAGCAAAATCCCCGAGTCTGAGCGGCAAGGCGAGACATCGACATACAGGGCAGGGTCATCATGCCCCCAGACCGCGGCTGAAAGACGGGCCAACAGCGTAGGGCGGTGAACCAAAAGAACAGCTGTCCCATCTTCCAAAGAGATGGCCTGTGGATGGTTTTCTGCACTTAGTGAAAATGTCCCAGTAGAACTGAGCATTTTAATCGTGGCATTCACCGCAAGCTGAAGCAATTTACCATCAAAACTAGTACAAGCAGGGAACTGCGAATCAAGCAGCACACAGCTGCGCACTCCCGATGCAGTCACCCATACTCCAACCGCCAAATGCAGGAACCTCGAAAAGGGCTCACGCATCACCTTTTGCCTTCTCTTCTGCGGTGCCCCAGCCAAACTTTCCCCAGCCGGACCACTCACAAGCAAGCCGAGTTCACTTTGCAGACACTGCGCAATTTCTTGGATGGAAGGCCACCTCCCCAGATGTCGCTCACTACGCCCTGCAGCCACTGCGCGAGCCCCGAGGGTTGGATCATCGTTGCAGGTTTCCTTCCCACCGTGTCGTTCGACGCCCACATAAATGTTATTCGTCAAGTACCCCAGCACCTGTCCGACCGAAAGACGGTCTTGGCATCCAAGCCACGAGTTTCCAGCACCGCGTGCACCGAAGGCCCAGAACCAGCGCAATAATGCTAAGCCCAGCGCATCGGCCATGCCTGCATCTCCCTCGCCTCTCTCTCTCTCTCTCTCTCTCTCTCTCTCTCTAGCAAGGGAGGACACGTAAAGAACGATTATTACCAGGAACCAATAATGATTGGAACGTTAAACAATGCTCGTCGCAAGCGTGTCATTTGCGAAATATCCAAGCTATTAAGCTGAAGGAACTGCGGGAACGCGGTACTAGCATTTAAAGACACCAGAAAGAATTAAAGACATTTTAAGAAATAAACGACGGATAAAGCAGCAGAACTTGAATGTTTAAAAAGGGAATTACACCAAACGAGACCGTGACATACTTTCTTCTTCAACTTGAAGTTGGTGCACATGCTAATTGAACATTTATGAGCTGGCTTCAAGTTGTTGTTCATCGAGAGAAATTTTTTTGACTAACTATAAGATACATTCAGTGAGGGTTTTTTATTGGCTTTACTGCATACGAATAATGACCATGATGATGTCGAGCCTCAGAGTCGGAGTAGTAGTGTCTACTCTACACTTGTTCTTCTGAATCTACACTGGTAAAGTCCGATTCTGGGTTGCTGCTTGAACATTCCGTAGCTTTGGGCGTGACTTTTCCGCCACTTGAGGAAGAATAGCTAGCATTTGATGTTTCGACTGCACGAGCGATGATTTCTTTTCCGTCACCGGCTTCACTGTCAGTTCCACGAATGATCATAAGCAACTTTGGCCCAAACAGGAAGCCGAGAAACGCCGCGTCATGCAATCCAATAGCCACCGCTCGAATAAACATAGCCGTGCTGGCTTCATTCGTCAAGTACAGAATCGGAATGGCTAGCAAAGAAAACTGAAGGCCATTGTACACCGCGAAGCGGATATACTTTCCCTCGCTGAAAGCGGTGTGGATATTGGTCGTCTTGATTGCCACGTACATGGAATATGCCAGGAGTGCAATATGATAGCTCGCAAGAGCAACCAGAAACTGAACATCCAATTCAGAAGAGCACAAGCCTCGGTTGAGGTTCACCTGAAAGTCACCTTGCTGATAGGAATTAACAACGGTGTAAGAATATCTGAGCGGACTGGTGATAGTCCAGGCCAGCAAAATAATCACCTCGATAGCAACCAATCCCAGCACAAGCTTGACATTTTCTCTCACCGACATCTTTTTTCGTGAAGAAGAACCCATCTCATACTTCATGTTGAAGATGTACAGTATTTTCTTCATTTTTACGAGTAGCGCGCTGTACATGAGCACAAAGCCGATTCCGAAAAACCACACAGACGCCATGCAGGCAGTGTCGGCACTAGTCCAAACTTCTGATGACTGCTCAGTCTCGTCATCTACGTCGCCGTCCACGGTGAACAAAAGAATCGAGATCGAACTTAATGCCACGCCCGCCAAAACCATGGCGCAAAAGACTGGCTGCGCCACTACAATGACCGGGTGCTTGCGGAACAAGACAACGAGCAAGGTGAACAAAATCACGAGTACCCAGGAAATAGAAAAAAGTCCGACACTTGCGGCCTTGCTCTGTTGCAAAGAATCAGCATTTTCCACCTGAGCGTTCAGCAAGGGGAGCGGCGTTGGGCTATCTGTGGGGGCATGAGTCGGGCTACTCGTTGGGGCAGCAGTAACGGGAGCTCCGGTAGGTGCTACCGTAGGAGCGAGGCTGGGACTGGTAGTCGGCGAGTTAGTCGGCGCGCTTGTGGCAAAATTTGTTTGGTAGTATTCGTCTAGGTACGACAGGCGCGCTGGGATGCCATTTTCGATCAAAGCCTTATCCTCCGCACTTACCCGACTTGTATCAGCAACTTTTCGAGCAGCATACCAAGCAAGGTACGTCTCTGTCACGTCTGAATAACCCGGGTCATTCAGAGCAGGATTTGAGATACTCCTGGGATCGGTGTTGACACTTTGGGTCCATTCTGGGGTAGAATACACGCCATCCAGGGTGAGTATAGCAAGGCCCCATGCCATCCACTCATCGAGAGTTCCAGTTTCTTCATAGAACGTGTTTCCGGTATGTATGAGTTGATTACGACTACCAACTCCCCAGCCTTGGTTGCCTGCATGAATGGTGACTGTATCCAAGCCTTCGCGCAGATAATACGGCACTCTTCCGAGTGATACGAGGTATTTATTGGCAGCCTGCGCGCAAGCATTCTGATCGCCAAGCTCGGGGTTGACATGAATCTCTATCGGGGATTTACCTTGGCTGAATTCCGCATCAAAAATTTCCACAGGGATGGTATTCCAGCTCGCTGTCCGCCGGTCATATACCTGCCTAAAGCCCTTGCCTCTGCTCACCACCGCGGTGAGAGAGGTCGGATCTGACTCCTTCCACAAGTTCGGGAACTGGAACATAGTACTATCAGTGAACACCGTGGTTACCCCGGCCTCCAGGCCCCGCATCCCGCTGGCGCGCTTGGGCGCAAGTTGCGGCGTTGGCATGATCTCCCGAGAAGTCGGCAGTCCTTCGCCCGCTTGGAACATGACGCACAAGGTCAAGGCCAGCGCGGTGGCCGTCAGGCATCGGATCCACATCATTCTCTCACAAGCCGTTTTCACAGAGCTGTGTGCAGGTAGTGCTGTTCTGAAATGGGTGTTTAAGATATCACAAGTGCAGCAAGATCTTTTGGATTGAACTTTCAAGCTACTTTTTGTTGATTTGTTGTTTGGTTTTTGCAAGCGGTTCCAGGGTCCACTTTTCCTTTCTTAAACTAACACCGACGATGCCAAGGTGTGTGTTCATTAGTTAGTAGTTAGCTTGGGTCGTGGGCCCCTCTCTCGCTGACCTCACTTTCTCCTAGGCCAAAGGAGCGGCTTCGTTAGGTGCACGTCGTCATGAAATCCATTGCAAATCCACACAGTACTCGCACAGTTCACACTAAAAACCTGGCACGAACGCACTTCTACTATGGGTCCTCAAATCGGACGAGCTGGACCTCAGGACAAGCTCTCTCTCTCTGTCGGCTTAACCACTGCCTCGCAGGCTCGCTCTCTCTCTCTGCTGGGCAGCTCGACCGACAGCGTGACTGAACGGGCGGGTGGCACCTTCTCACACGTCCACGACAGCGAGAGTCAGCAACGCGCAAGCAAACCCGCAGGTCCTGAGGTCCGGCTTTTGCTAGAAGGCACTTCTTTTGGGGCTTGTGCCCTGGAGCAGTTCAAGCCAACTTGTTTCCCAGGCTATGCCGGCAAGCAAACAGAGCTCTCCGCCATCACCACCTCCTGCATAACGTACGCCC